>Ga0233431_1000716_pt1 | contig 67990 bp, 58 predicted proteins | sample SI_118_April2016_FD_179867 | JGI IMG/M metagenome (GOLD analysis project Ga0233431, IMG submission 179867) | Seawater microbial communities from Saanich Inlet, British Columbia, Canada - SI_118_April2016_200_MG | ecosystem: Environmental > Aquatic > Marine > Inlet | place: Canada: British...
TCCGAATAAAGTCCTACTTCTCCCAGATTCTCACTAGAATCAATTCCAAAAGGCTTGAATTCTCCGTATCTCTATTCATCATCTCAACAATATCAGTTGGCAGCTATTTTATGTTTTTAAAAGGGGCAAGGTTTCTGGAGGCTCAGGGTGAAATTGGCGTTTTGTTTCTGGACAGGATGTTCTATATTGGTTGGAGTATCATTCTTGCTCTATTGATTCTTTCCAATATTATTACGGCATTTTCCACACTATACCGATCATCAGAAGTTTCTTTTTTGATGACCATGCCTGTTTCATTTTTGGAGACATTCAGATTAAAATTTGGTGAAAATCTCTTATATAGTTCATGGGCATTGCTGATACTTGGCTTTCCACTTACTTTGTCATACAGCGCTATAAAAAATCTATCACTTTTTGAAATGTCATTGGTTCTGCTTCTTGGTCTTCCACCGTTTCTGGTAATTGCAACCGCAATTGGTCTGGCAATTCTTCTCATGATTGTTTGGCTGTCGCAATGGATCAAAATGCGATCGGTCTTTGCTTTTGTTGGTTTATCTGGGTTTTTAATCCTGCGCTTATATTTTGCATTGAGCAGGCAGGATCTTCCTGTCCTTGGTAATATGGCCAGTTTTCGAGCTATCGACCGCTATCTATTAAATCTGTCACAACAGCCTTTTCCATTTATGCCAAGTCACTGGTTTACAAAACTTGTCACATCATATTCTAAATCAGAACCACAGGAATTGTTGTTTTATTGGACCTTGTTGATATTGACAGCGCATGTCCTATGGATCGGTACTGGTGTTTTGGCAAAGAATATTTACTACAAGACATTCCAGATTATGGAAGGGAATATAGGCAAAAGCTCAGCAAGAACATCAAAAACCTCACAAGACTATGTTGAGCGCTTCACATGGCTGCCGTCACCAACCAGAGGTATTGTCATGAAAGATACCCTGCAGTTTATTCGATCCCCACAGCAATGGGTGCAATTTTTACTCTTTGGATTCTTTATTGGCATCTATCTCATTAATTTGGCATGGGTGGATATAAGGGTGGATGCAATGGTGCCATTTTGGAGGACAATGGTTTTTATTTTTAATTTTGGATTTAATGGATACATCCTTGCAGCACTTACAGCCCGGTTTGTATTTCCCCTGGTGAGTATGGAAGGAAAAGCAATCTGGATTGTAAGGACAGCCCCATTTTCTATTAATAGATTGTTTAGAGAAAAATTCTGGATGTCATTTATAATCTTTTTCACACTGGCAGAAATAGTAGCCCTTGCCAGTAATTATTACCTGCAGCAAAGTCTGGTTGTAAGTTTGATTTCCACGGGTTTTCTCCTCATGATGAGCATATCACTTATTAGTTTATCACTTGGATTTGGAGCGGTTTATGCCCAGTTCTCAGAATCGAACCCAATGAAAATCAGTTCAGGCACCGGTGGAATCATCACCATTGTTATCAGCCTCTTTTACGTGGCGATTATGGTGGCCGCTCTGGTGGGTATAATATACTTGAAGGATTTCTCAGGGATGGGCCAATACATCTTGATAATATTCGCTGCAGTAATTATTTTTAATATATTATTCATTTACTTCCCGTTGAAGTGGGGAAGACATGCATTGATGACAAAGGAATATTAATTTTTTTTCAAACCATTTCCTGATTTAATTAAGTATGTAGTGTTTTTGAATAATATTCTTTTGGATGTTGATAATTTAGAGTGGTTTACTCATCTCGATGGACAGATGAAGGAGAAAACGCCGGCAGACATACTGCAATATACTCTGCTCCTTCAGGGCTGGGTGTGCTGTAACGAACCCATTCATTTGCCTCGGTCATTATCGATTGCCCCTTCTTCACGATAATGATTCCGTCAATATGCTGGACATGCAATTCACCTTTGAGGACAATCGTAATTTCTTGAAACTCTGGTTTTTGCCCAGGTTCTAACCAACCAGATGGTGCCGACATTTTAGCAATGCTAATGTTTGGTGTTTGTGTATTTACATTGCCAACATATTCCTCAATAATCTTGGATTTATTTTCGGCCGCCTGAATTAGTGTTGGCGTTTCGATGAGTTTTGGCATTGTTGTATCTACCTTTCCTTGATATTGTTGGCTGTTCTCATAAATACGTTGATAACTATTTCAACAATATAACCAATATAATAGAATTGAATACAGGGTTATAACTTCTTAGCCTGTATGATAATTTTAGTTGACTGTCAACTGGATGGCTTACTTTGTGGCTCAATCGTGGTGCTACTGGTTTGTGAGCAAGAAAGTAAGGTCGCTATGGTTGTTTTTGGCCTGACATTTGTATTAATTCTGACACTTCAAGCGAACCGCCAATATCAAGAAAAGGACATGCCTTGGCAATTAACAATGCCGCCTCCATTGATTCAGATTCAATTATTGTGTATCCTGACATTGATGATGTACCACCGCTGGAAACAGTACCATCTGAGATTATAGTATGTGTATTTTTAAGCGGATTTGCGGGACTAATTGCCGAGTCACCCAATGAAGCTAACCAATTCATATATTTGGACATATTCATCTTACCTTCTTCTGGACTTGATGGCTGATCACCACCAAGATAAACAATAACAAATCGGGACATTTCCTTCTCCTTATTTTTGGTGTAATTTCAATTACTTGAATATCTCGGATTTCCACCATCATTTCTCTTATAATATTATTGAAGTATTATGACTGGCAGTTTTTATTAATCAATAAAATGATGCATTGAATTTTGCAGAATAGGAAGTATTTCAGTAGAATATAATCAGAACTATTTTAAAGATGAAAACTTTTCTAATTGTTTTAAAAAGTTTTAGCCATCGATTGGAAATCGCTCTTCAAAAGACTATGAGTCAGTAGCAAAGAGCTAATAGCTACATATCATTTATCGCATTTGCTATAACCACAATCGGGATCAACGCAGATATCACATCCGTTTTCAATTTTTAAGGTTCTGGAGCTACACTCCGGGCAGATTTTAAATAATGAGTTAACATCAAAGGGTTGTTTTTCAATTTCATCAGTAACATTTTTGATGACCTTCTCACTGACTACGCCGTTATCGGAAGCAGGCATGAGATGAGGCTGGTCCAGGATACCAACTTCAAAAAAGAATTGTTCTATTACATCGGCAATTTCGGCATAGAAAGAATGATAATACTTTCCTGCTTTAAATGACCCGCCGTTGGGATCAAAAATTCCCCGTAATTCCTCAAGTATAAAGAAAGGGTTTGGTGATCGTCGAAAGATGGCTGAAATTAACCGCGTCAATACGACATATTCCGGGGCTCGGGTTAAATCTTTTGAGTTGATAAAAATTTCTATAGGTCTAATCACATCATTATGCTTGAAATACCCTAAAGTGATAAAAACTGAATTTTTTACAAATGCGCTTTTTAGTTTATATACTTTGGCACTTACAACATCGGGTCTATAGTTTCCCGATTCAAAAATTGGTGTCGTTTTGGTTTGTTTTTTCTCAGATTTACTTTTTGCTTTGTCTTGATTTTGTTTTGGCTCAGGTTTATTGTCTGTTACAATTTCGATTTTTGTTTTGGTCGCAGGTATTTTAATCACTGAGAGACTTCCTCTAACTGAGTGGTTGAATTTTTAACATGTTTGCTTTTACCTATATTCAACATATAATGATAAACGGTACTTAAATCGCCATTTGGCAGTTTCAGAATTTCATCGCCTTTGCATTGTGTTTCTTCACCACCGGGTAATGTAATTGTATATTTTGTGTCTTTATTTTCCTGGAATCGAGTTCGTTTTCCTTCTGTACTGAGAATGGGGAAGCGACTTCCATCTCGATATATAGTGATCCCTTTGAGCTTTTGTTTCCAGGCATGAATATATACATCCGAAATAACTTCCGGTTCTATATCTTCAGCTAAATTTACAGTGGAAGAAATACTATGGTCGATATATTTTTGGCAATGTCCCTGAATTTTTACACGCTGTTGCGGATTCAGATTATGCGCCGTCGCACTAAAGTAATCAGGCAGAACATCTTCGATATTCTCTGATTCGTTTATGGTCTCCTGAAGATCCATTTTGTCAATATACGCTTGAACGGTTGCGTGGAATACCTTAAAAATTTGATTGCCAAATGATTCTGACCGACGGGTGTAGTACATGGCAAAAATAGGTTCAAGTCCCCCTGAAACACCGATGTAGTTTTTCTCTTCGCTTTTATATCCAAGCACAATATTTGAAATAGTTCCAGTTGGAGCTATAGACAGGATGGCAATATTCCTGACGCCATTTTCCTTGATTTGCTTTCGGGTTTCAACGCTTAAAGCTTCTTTTATAAAGGGACATTTCAAATATTTATTAGAATACGATGGGGCCACCCCTTTTTCTGCTGCAAGTCCTGCCGAAGCCTGATAGGATGCATTGGCAATAAACTCCATCAGTTTGTCTAATAATTCGATCCCCTGTTGCGAATCATAAGCAATCCCCAATTGATTCTGCATATCAGCCACTCCCATGATACCAAGCCCTAAACGGCGGGTTTCTGAAGCAGCATTTCTCTGTTTTTCCAAAGCATTAAGAGATTCATTCCAAGTCACAACATTATCAAGGAATCTTACGAGTGTTCTAGTAGTATCAGCTAATTGATCCCAATCAATTTCAGCATTTGCCTCATAGCCATTTTTCACAAATCGTGACAGATTCAATGATCCCAGGTTACAGGCACCGCCATCTTCCAGGGGCACCTCAGCGCATGGATTTGTGCTGATGATAGGTTTGCCAACATAGTTTGAGGGGGAATATTTACTCATTGTGGACCAGAAAATTAAACCTGGTTCAGCCGTTTTATAATTACCTTCAATGAATTGATCCCATATATCCCGGGCTTTGACCAATTCCCGAATTTCCCCGGTTGGCTGGCTGCTGAAATACAATAGGAAATCACCAGATTGCTTGATGGCGATGTCAAAGTTACTTTTATCACATGAATAAACAAGATCACCATAAACATCCCTCAACTTCACATTGTGAATATCTTTTTCACGGGAAGATATACCATATTCCTGAAAGAGCCAGTTATTCATTTCTAAAAATGATGAAAAGGATTTTAATAGTGTATAATCTGCAGGATCTTTTGATGGGATTCCAATAGAATAATGGTAACCATCATCCTGAGGTGCGCTAAGAAGTATATCCTTATTCATCTTTTTATACACCAGATACTGATCATCACCGAATTGACGTTGCTCATCCACTGCATGCATGAATTCGTCACTTGCTTTAATGGAAATATTGGCAAACCTAACTTGGGTATTTTCCATGACTTGTCTTTCAATATTCCGCAATTGCTTATCACTGAATAGCCCTGAAAACTTACATTGTTCTACGACTTGAGAAGTGACCCAGTTGGGTATTTTCTTGACTCGAATAAAATGGTGAATATCAGGATGTTTGATATCAATAGTTAACATCAGGGCACCGCGTCTGCCGCTTTGTCCAATCAACCCGGTTGTCAGTGAATACAGCTCCATAAAAGAGACGGCACCAGATGATGTGTCAGCGGCATTATGAACGATTGCATCACGTGGTCTCAGGCAGGATATGTCAACACCGATACCACCACCATACGAATATGTTCGGGCACATTCATAGGCTGCCTTATAAATGGAGTCAATATCATCTTCCTGGATTTTTGCAACAAAACAATTGGCCAGTGTTTTTAGGCGGAACAGGTCACCCGATCCGGCAAGGACTCTGCCCCCGGGCACAAATCGCCCTTCGAACAATTCGGTATAAAACTGGTCTGCCCATTTTCGTTGTTTTCCCCGGGTGCTTTCATTCACAGCCATAAATGCTGCAACACGCTTGAAAACGTCTTCAGGTCTCGTTTCAATGAGCTTATTGTTTAAATCTTTTAAGTAATATTTTTTTCTATAAATATTTTTGGCGAGCTCACTATCACCTAAATAATTAAATTCAGAGGGCAGTGATTCATTATCGATTGCAGAGGTCAAATATTCATATAAATCCCGATATATAGAAATATTCTTTTTACCAATTACACGGGTGGTTTTGCCATCGTAACTGAACATATTACTGAAAGTCACGTTCGGATAGTCCTTTCTGTTGCGCTGGTTCTACCGAAGGAGAAATACTAGAATTGATATCCATAAATTTGAAATAATAACATTCTCTGTTAGAACAAAAAATAATGATCATCTTCCCCGGTGATTTAGGATTTTTGTTGGATTTTTAATAATTAGCGACGAGGACTATATGGTAGTGTCTTTTCATCCAGCCAGACAGTCCAAAAAATATAAGACTTATGTTAGATTGGCTTAAAATAATATTTAAGAAATCTAAAATAAACTTACATTATTTTTGCATACATATAAATCACACTATATAGAATTAGTAGTTCAGAAGTTAGGTTGAAAGATAATTTGGATATGATGCATAATCAATCTCGAAGTGATTTTTTTATCTCTGCTTGGAAAAAGTATCCCCATCATGGAAAGAATTCTTTGCTAAATTAATACATGAAAAATTTATTGGAAATCACCCAGTTTGCCTGTCTGAAAGCAGGTGCAGAAATAATGAAATTCTATAAAAGTCAGTATAATATCACTGATAAAGGTTATCACAATCCGGTCACCGATGCTGATTTTGCCGCCAACACAGCAATTCACGATATCTTAAAAAATGAGTACCCTGGATATGGCTGGCTGTCAGAAGAAACGGTTGACTCCCAGGATAGACTGAGCAAAACCCGTGTCTGGATTGTTGATCCCCTCGATGGCACAAAGGAATTTATCGAAGGGGTTCCCAATTTTGTGGTGAGCATTGGACTAGTGGAGAATGGAATCCCCATTTTAGGTGTTCTTTATAATCCTGTCACCCAGGAAATGATGGATGCAGCCAGAGGGATGGGAGCAAGATATAATGGTAGCCCGGTAACCTGTTCAAAGAAAACAGAACTTCATGAATCCTCTGTTGTCATCAGTCGTTCTGAAACAAAAAAAGGATTATGGATAGGAACTGAGTCCTGGTTTTCCGAACAGGCCCATATTGGCAGTGTTGCATACAAATTGGGTCTAACGGCATCCGGTAAATATGACAGTTTCGCCACTTTGCGACCCAAAAATGAATGGGATGTATGTGCCGGCCATGTGATTTTAAAAGAGGCGGGAGGATTGCTGCTAAATCTTGCTGACAAATCTGAGCGAATGTATAATCAGGCCAATCCATTAATCACACCAGGATTAGTCGGTGGCAATGCTGAACTCATCCATGAGTTTTCCAAACTTTGGGAAAAAAAACCGGTTAATTAAAAAAGCCATGCAAGTATATCTGAATTTGGTAAAAAATGTTCTCGAAAACGGTGTAAGAAAGGAAAATCGAACCGGTATAGACACCATATCATATTTTGGAGCTCATTATAAAATCGATCTTCAGAATGGATATCCTCTACTTACAACCAAAAAAGTATATATCAAATCTGTCATCCGCGAGCTACTATGGTATCTATCCGGTGTAACTCATATTCGTGATTTAAGAAAACATACAAAGATCTGGGATGCCTGGACCTCTGAAGAGAAAAACTGGGAAGTAGGGAGAATGTATGGTTACCAATGGGTGAACTGGGAAAAGTATAACCTGAACCCGCAGACTGGAGAATATCGCCGAGAATTTATCAACCAGATCCAGGAAGTCATCAATTTGATTAAAAATAATCCGGATTCACGTCGAATGGTGGTGACTGCGTGGAATCCTTCCGTTTTAGATGAGGTGGCGCTGCCAAGCTGTCATTCATTTTTTATATTTAACGTAATGGGCAATAAGTTAAATTGTCATTTGACCCAGAGAAGTGGTGATATTGCTCTCGGTATCCCCTTTAATGTGGCATGTTATGCAGCATTGACTCAAATGATAGCTGGTGAAACCGGGTTACTGCCGGGAGAATTTTCGCATTATATTAATGACGCACATATTTATGTAAATCATATTGATGGTCTTAAACAACAATTACAAAGATCTCCAAAAACATTACCACGGCTTGAAATTCAAAAAAAGCCCTTCTGGGATATACAGTTTGAAGATTTTCAATTATTGAATTATAATCCACACCCACCAATAAAATTTGGAGTGGCAGTTTGAAGATTAACCTGATATGGGCACAGGACGAAAATGGTGGAATTGGAAAAAAAAATCAGTTGCCATGGTCTGTTTCAGAAGATCTAAAGAATTTTAAAAAACTCACACTTAATCGACCAATTATCATGGGCCGGCTTACCTGGGAAAGCTTGCCATTCAAACCACTTTCCATGAGACGAAACATTATTATTACCTCGCACCAAATACCCGATCAGGAATGTTATTCAAATATTAATGAATGCATCCAACAATTAGAGAATGAAGACATTGAAAGTATTTTTATAATTGGTGGCGCTTCCATTTATCGATCCTTTTTCCCTATTGCCACCGATCTGCATATAACGATCATAGATAATCTTGTAAGAAATATTGACACGTACTTTCCAGTAACTTTGGATAATATAAAATCTCAGTGGACAATAAATTACACTGAACAATTGAGTGAGATAGCGCAATTTACTCACTGGATAAAAATTCATAATAAAACCCATTAGAAAAACATAGTTTCTTCATTTAAATTTCGCCTGAAAATTTTGGATAAATCATGATACTACGCATAAAAATATTCATCACAGGCGGCACATTTGATAAGGAATACAATGAACTGACTGGTCGTCTGTATTTTAAAAAAACACATTTATATGAGATGCTTGAAAAAGGTCGCTGTCATTTAGATACGGATATCGAAACTCTTATGATGGCTGACAGCATGGAAATGACCGACAGCCAAAGGTCGTATATAATGCAAAGATGTCTTGAAATTCCTCAAAAGCAAATCGTCATCACTCATGGAACTGACACACTAGTTGAAACGGCGAGATGTCTTGGTGAAGCAAATATGGATAAAACGATTATCATCACCGGTGCCATGATACCATTTAAATTTGGCAGTTCAGATGGACTATTTAATCTTGGCAGCGCCCTATCATTTGTACAGACTCTTCCATCTGGGGTTTTTGTAGCAATGAATGGCAATTGCTTTAACTGGGATAATGTTCGAAAAAACACCAAACTGGGTCTATTTGAGAATCTGGACTAGATTCCATTATAAAGAACTTTGATCAACACTTCATTCCCAAAGAATAAAATCAAAACCTTACTACTGGAAAGTATTCACTCCTCAGCATCTTCAAAATTCAAAGGCGAAGGATATCCTGTTAAAAGTCTCGCCGGTTCATTATCTGAAGCAGAGTTAATTTCAAATTTGCAGGATGTAAGGATTTTAGGGTTAAGATCCCGGACAAAAATCACCAGACGTGTCCTTCAAGAGTCAAAAAAATTATGGGCTATTGGTGCCTATTGCATTGGTACAAACCACATCGATCTAAAGGCTTGTGCTGATCATGGTGTTGCCGTATTTAACGCACCATACAGCAATACTAGAAGTGTTGTGGAATTGGCAATGGCTGAAATTATCTTGTTGGTAAGAAATATCTGGAGCAAAAATCAAGATATGCACCGTGGAATTTGGAATAAATCCGCTTCATCTAATCACGAAATCAGGGGAAAATCCCTTGGGATTATAGGTTATGGAAACATTGGTTCACAGTTATCCATACTGGCTGAAGCATTTGGTATGTCCGTTTATTATTTTGATATTGTAGAGAAGTTATCTCTGGGAAATACCCGGAAATGTTCAACTTTGAGAGAATTGCTGGAGAAATCTGATGTTGTATCAATCCATGTTGATGGTGAACAATCAAATCAGAATTTAATTGGTGAAAAAGAAATTGAATGGATGAAACAGGGCTCTCAGATACTAAACCTCAGCAGGGGTTTTGTTCTTGATATTCCTGCAGTGGTAAAAGCATTAAAGTCAGGTAAAATTGCCGGAGCTGCAATAGATGTGTACCCTGAAGAACCATCATCAAATTCAGAACCGTTTCAGTCTGAGCTTCAAAATCTGCCCAATGTGATTCTTACACCGCATATTGGTGGCAGTACTGAAGAAGCGCAAATGAATATCGCTAAATTTGTCCCGCAGAATATTATCCAGTATATGAATACTGGGAATTCCTTCATGAGTGTGAACTTTCCTCAAATAAATTTGTCGCCTGCTGAAGATGCCCATAGACTTATTCATGTTCATCATAATGAACCAGGTGTCCTGGCCGAAATAAATAGGATCATGGGCGAGAACAATTTGAATATCGTTGGTCAATATCTTAAAACAAAAGATGATATTGGATACGTAATTACGGATATTAGCAAAGAGTATAATCGATCGGTAATAACTGAGTTGGCAGGTGTAAATCACAGCATTCGTTTTAGGGTATTGTATTAGTGTTATTCTTTACTCCCGGTCCCTCACAATTATATCCAACTGTAAAAGAACATATAAACACCGCATTGGATTTGGATATTACATCCATTTCCCATCGAAGTGATCATTATAAGGAGATCCACAAAGCCACTGTGGATGGTTTGGATGAACTTCTAAATCTTAATAATCAATATACTGTTTTTTTTGGTGGATCGGCAACTGAGATGATGGAGCGCGTTCTGCAAATCAGGTTGGCCAAACATAGTGTTCATCTAGTAAACGGAGCATTTTCTAAACGTTTCTATCAATTCGCCAGGGCAGAAAACCTGGACACAACCGTATTATCCAAAAAAGATGGTAATGGATTTGACATGCCAATGGACGAATTCCCTGAACATGCAGATGTCTTGTGTCTGACTCATAATGAAACCAGCACAGGTGTAGTTACACCACTGTCTTTTATTGAATCAGTAAAATTAAAATCTCCCAAATTGAAAATCATTCTGGATGTGGTCTCATCGATACCGGTAATTCCCTTTAACGAAGCTGCTGTCGACTGTGCTTTTTTTTCAGTACAAAAGGGCTTTGGTCTACCATCAGGCCTTGGTGTTCTGTTGATGAAAAATACTTTCCTGCGGGAAGTCTTAAGCGTTGGTGACCTTGGATATGGTGAAAGATATCACAGCATTTCAAGCTGGTACAAATATGGATGCAAATATCAAACTCCTGAGACTCCCAATGTATTTGGAATATACCTATTAGGGAAAATTATCCAGGATATGCTTGCAGTTGGAATTGATAAGATCAGGACGGATACCATACATAAATTCAATTTGATAAAAAAAATGGTCCAGGCACATCCTGATCTATCCATGTTCGTGAGTCTTGAAAAATTTCAATCGCCATCAGTCAGTGCAATCAATGTGAGGGGTGGTTCGCAAAGAATCGTATCAAAATTGATGACAAAAGGGATGCAGATTGGATTTGGATATGGCAGGTATAAAATGGATCAAATTAGAATTGCAAATTTTGCAGCGCATAGTATTAAGGATATAAAAACATTGTGCGATGCTATCAATAATGAGCAGTTTTAAAGTTAAATCCTAAATATTGAACTTTTCCCGCTTCGAAAAACAACGAATATTTTTGTAAATTGGTGTCCTTCTAATCATTACAAACCACTATAAACAGAGGATAAAATGAGTCAAAACAGAGAACAATGGGGTTCAAGAGTAGGATTTATTCTGGCTGCCAGCGGATCAGCGATTGGGTTAGGAAACTTATGGAAATTCCCCTATATCACCTGGCACAATAATGGTGGGGCATTTGTAATTGTCTACTTGATTGCAGTTTTCCTTATCGGCTGGCCAATCATGACTGCTGAGATACTCATCGGCCGGAAATCACAAAAGAATCCAGTTCTCGCATTTGATGAACTCGGCGGATCGAAATGGAGTCTTATTGGCTGGCTTGGTGTTTTAACAGGTTTGGTGATTCTTGGTTATTATGCTGTCATAGCCGGGTGGACAATCACATCATTTATCTCATGTATGGACTGGAGTATGAATGGATATACTGCCCCAGAAGAAGGAGCATTTGGTGAGTTTATAGGCAATGGAAAACTACAGATGCTTTTATCGTTTATATTTTTAGCTCTCACTGCCGGAGTAATTTCCAAAGGAATAAAAAAAGGTATTGAAAGAGCTACAAAAATTCTCATGCCAATCCTTTTTCTTATCATTGTATATATGGTGATAATGGCACTGGGGTTGCCAGGTCGCAACGAAGCATTTTCATTTATTTTTTCACCGGATTTTTCAAAGCTTCCACCGTCTGGCATACTTGAGGCCGTCGGTCATGCATTCTTTACCCTCTCTCTGGGTATGGGGGCGATGATAACCTATGGATCCTATATGGATAAGAAAGAATCAATTTTTAAAAATGCTGCCTTAGTGGTATTTCTGGATACCGTTTTAGCCATAGCTGCATGTGTGATTATGTATACTATCATCTTTTCCGTTCCCAGTGTAAAGGATAGCATTTCCGGATCAACAGTAGGGATGTTATTTATTACACTGCCAAATCTACTATATACAGAAATCCCTTTCGGGACAATTCTTGCCCCGGTATTTTACATTTTGGTTGGCTTTGCAGCGCTGTCATCCACAATATCACTTCTTGAAGTGATTGTATCACTACTAATTGATAAAATGAAGATGTCAAGACAAAAAGCCACCTTGGTTGGTGCCGGTACAACGTATGTTTTATCAATCTTTTGCGCGTTGTCTCTGGGTGCAGTAGATACTCTTTCGTCTTTTTCAATTTTTGGTCCGGGGAAGGAAGGTGTATTAAGCACGCTGGATCACCTGGCTTCAAATTGGATGCTTCCTGTTGGCGGATTATTCATAACCATTTTTGTTGGATGGTTTATGGACCAGAAGATTATACAGGATGAAGTTGGTAAATTCAATGATGACGGATCAGTGAATTTCACATACACCATGTTCAAATTCTTTATCCGGTTTATTGCACCTGTAGCTATTTTAGCCGTGATAATTGCCGTGATCTTTGGTAAAGATTTCAGCTAAGCTATGTATTTTCTGATACAACGATCGCAACATTTCTTGAGCGGTCTAAATCAGAAGCGGTCATAAAAGAAAATTATTGATAAGAATTGTCGGTTTGACACTCGATAATTTTCTATATATATTTATGAATGGTGCTTTGTGAATGAAGCTGATGCGGATTTAAATATCAAATGCACGACAAAGTGAATATTTCAATTCGGTATTGAAACAATAAATATTTAAGTTTCGGACTAAAATAATAGGAGTTTTTATGAAAAAAGGATTATTACTCAGCAGTTTACTCTTTCTGTTGATTTCTTGTAGCGAGGCGCCCTCCTCAATCGGCTGGTTCAAGGGTGGATTTGAAGAAGCAATAAACACATCCGGTAATCGCCTGGTGATGCTTGAATTCTATACAGATTCATGAGTATGGTGTACTCGGCTGGATGCCGATACATTTTCAGATGGCAATGTGATTGAATTTTCTGAACAGTTTATAAGTATCAAGATAAATGCTGGCGAAGAGCCGGGAAAAGAGATAGCTGAAAGATATAATATAAATGGTGTACCCCAAATGGTTTTTGTCAATAATAATGAGGACGAAATTGATCGCATTATCGGATACAGAAAGCCAAATGATTTTATCGTTCAAGTACAGGATATCCTGGACGGAAATAACACTCTGCCTGATTTAACGGATAGACTGGCAAATGACCCTGATAATAATGATTTACTCTCAGCACTTGCAGGTAAATATGTAGAAATGGGTAATGATAATGGGGCAACAGAACTATACGAAAAATTATTAGTGAATTCCCCTGGCAATGTCTCAGAAGAAATTAACGGAGCCAGGTATTATCTTGCCATGAAAAAATTCTATGAAGGAGATAAAGCACCGATTGAATCTTTCATAAAGGCATATCCATCTTCAGAATATGTTTATGAAGCATACTCAAAAGTTTCACGATTTTATGCTTCTGAAAAGGATATGGAAAATGAAGTAATCGTATTAACTGAATGGTCAAATAAATATCCAGATGACTATTCCGCCTTGAATGCTTTTGCATGGCGGATGACCGAATTGGAGACTCAGCTTGAAGAAGCCCTGGTGAAGGTTCGTCATGCCGTATCATTACTTGATGATAAACCGGATACCCAAGCAAACATCATTGATACTGAAGCAGAAGTTCTCTGGAAACTTGGAAGAATTGATGAAGCAGTTGAAGCGATTGACAAGGCCATTGAAATCAGTCCGGATTATCAATATTTTCAGGATCAAAAGACCAAATTTCTGGAATCAGCTTCATAAGCTTCAAACAATTATAAATGATATAAAGGATATATATGTATAAACCCAGCGGTTTTATACCTGGAAATCTAAACATAGAAAATTGGGAAGATATTAAACCCTATTTTGAAATGATGATCAGTAGGGACATTCAATCTAAGGATGATGTCCAAAAATTGATTCAGGATTATTCTGATGCAACTTCGGTATTTTATGAACGATATGCCTGGTCATACATCAATATGTCCTGCCATACAGATGATAAATCATATGTTGAAAAATATGAAAATTTCTCAACAAAGATTGCTCCTGAAATGAGTAAGTCCTCTAATGAAGTTGAAAAGAGGATTTCATCTAGTTCCTTTTTCAATGAGCTGGATCCTGAGCGATTCAACCAATTTAGGAAAGCCCTGAAACGAGATCTTGATTTATTCCGTGAGGAAAATGTTGATTTATTCGCAAAAATTAATAAATGTTCCTCTAAAGTGGATCAGCTAACAGGTGGATTGATGGCGACGATTGATGGGAAGGAACTCCCAATGCCGCAAGCATCGGTGAAGCTTCAATCGGATGACCGTGAAGAAAGAAAAAATGCCTGGTTGGCAATCTGGGACTCAAGAGCAACTGTGAGGAAGGACCTTGATGGTCTATTCAATGAAATGGTGAATTTGAGAAATCTAGTTGCTCTAAATGCTGGATACAAAAATTATCGGGACTTTCAGCATGATAGCTTGCATCGGTTTGATTATACCACCGCTGATGCTGAGAAATTTCAAGAGGCAGTTGAAGAGTTTGTCGTTCCACTTGCAAGGGAGATTACTAGAAAACATCGAGATAAGTTGGAAATCAAAGAAGGGGATTACCGACCATGGGATCTTGCTGGTGAACCAGTTGGTCAAACCAGACTAAAACCTTTTGACAAAGGCGATGAACTATTAAATGGTGCAATATCTATTTTTGATAAGCTCCATCCGGATTTTAGCAAGAACCTGCAGGAAATGGACAAAAATAGCCTTTTTGATTTAGATTCCAGAAAAGGAAAAGCCCCCGGTGGATATAACTATCCCCTTGAGGTAACCGGAATGCCATTCATTTTTATGAATGCAGCAGGAACACAAAGAGACGTAACGACCATGATGCACGAGGGCGGACATGCCATGCATACATTCCTGACAAATGATGAACCATTGGTATATTACAGAAATACACCTGCTGAGATGGCCGAAACAGCCAGCATGAGTATGGAGTTAATGACCAGCCCACATTGGGATAAATATTACAATGAGGCCGATCATCTTCGTGCCAGAAAAGAACATCTTGAAGGAATAATTTCATTCTTCCCATGGTGTGCGATTGTCGATGCTTTTCAACATTGGATATACTTAAATCCTGAGCATACTCCTGAGGAAAGAGACGAGTATTTCGCTGAACTTTCCGATCGATTTGGTACAGGTTTGGTGAATTGGACTGGATATGAAGAACTTAAACGATTTGGCTGGCAGAGACAGAGTCACATTTTTGGTTCTCCATTCTATTATATCGAATATGGGATAGCACAGCTTGGTGCGCTACAGGTCTATCGTAATTTCCTAGCTGATCCAAAAGCAGGCCTAGATGGATATATAAAAGGATTGACTTTGGGATCAAGCAAACCATTACCTGAAGTATGGAATGCAATGAATATTAAATTCGATTTTTCGTCAGAGAATATCCGTGAATTGATGAAATTTGTGCAAACCGAATTGGATAAACTAAATCAATAGTAAGTCAAATTAATTTGATATAAAAAAGGGGATGAATTTCATCCCCTTTTTTATTGTAATTGTAAAAAACCTGTAGTTGATAACCTAGTGACAATTACCGCCACAGCTTAAACCTTCTGAACTAGATAGCGCTGTTAATTGTCCATCATTATATTTTTTGACAGCATCAAGTAAGGACTCACCCGGTGGAACCATATAGATATCAATCCCCAGATATGCTGCTGCATCATATGCGCCTGGCCCCATGTGAGATGTTAGAATTTTTGTAAATCCCAATTTGTTTTTCCAATTGTAGATTCCTTTGTGATGGGACTGATGATTCCCAGGAATTGATTCTATTAAACTTCCCTCGCTGTTAACAATCAAATACCAATTTGATCGACCAAAATGGTTATCCACTTTCGAGTTAATATCATTTATCTGTGCGGGCACTAAAAATATTTCCACCTTATTAGTCCTTTTTATTCAGGTTTAAGACTTTAAATAATCGATTTGTAACATCCTCTGGGACATCCTGCTCTTCATCACATTTCCGATACATTTTTACGACCTTGGTGACAGAGTCAAAATATACTTTGCAATCAGGGCATTCCTCCATATAACGCTGCAGTTCCTCGCAGGCTTGCTGATCAATATCGCCACCCATTTGTTCACAAATGAGATGTGAGATCTCTTTGTCTGGATTGAAAGTGCTCATAACCAACCCTCCTTACTGAAAGTATGTGATAATTTATCTCTTAAAAACAAACGGGCTCTCATTAGTCTAATTTTTACATTAGATTCGGTAATAGCCAATATTTTTGCTGTCTCTGCCACAGATTGACCTTCAATGTCCCGTAAAACGAACACAGCTTTTAATTTTTCATTCAACTCAATCATCGCTTTATTTAAATAACGACGAAATTGACGGTCAGATAGTTTTTCATCTGTGAATTCAGGTAATTCTACTGGGTGGTATTCCTGGAAATTATCAAATCCTAAATCATCAATTGAAGCAGTGACATGTTTTCGATGTTTATCTTTCAATTTTTCTAGAGCCAGATTTGTAGCAACTCTGTAAAGCCAGGTATACAGGGATGATCTGCCTTGGAATGTATTAATTTTTTTTATTAATATGAGAAACGTCTCCTGCAGAATATCTTCGGCATCCTTTTCATTGCGCATCATCCTTAAGCCAAGATTATATATCCGTGAGGAGTATTGCGTAATCAACGATGTTAACGCCTCCCGATCTCCACTTTGAGCCTTCTCAATTAGTACATTTTCATCTGTTTTCATTTGATATAAATTAATAAGTATAAATCGTCAGTTCTTACATCGAAATTGTTATCAAGGGTTTAAAAATTATTGTCGTGGTTCATAATCCAAATAATTATCAAGAGGATCATCAATGCTTGTATTCAGGCTCTATATCCAGTCGATAATGGGTTGCCGCCAATGAATAGAAGTGTCTATTGGGTCTGGATCAACAGTTTGAAAATATTCTGAGGTACTATAAATATAATCTGTAACTAAAACAGAAAATACTGAATCGGGATGAATTGGAGAACCATCAATAAGCATTACCTCTGGAATAGTGGTCATGCCGCCAATCACATAATAGGGAATATTTTGAGTTAATTGATCACCGGTTATATCAATAACATAAAGGAAATTTTCGAATGGGAGTATCCCTACCCAGGTTTCAAATGTAATATCTCCTGAAGGCATATCAGCCCTGATTCCCCCTGTATTTGTAATAGCGATATCCACATTTGGATATGACCATAACCAGGCATCGGTAATGAGATTATACATTGCATCCGAATTGCTGCTTATATTCTGTGCCACATAACCAATCACCTGAGAAAGCTCCGAGTCCATTTGCCCCTGCCAGATAGATATAACTGAATCGACAGTAGAATCTTTAGTCAGTCCCGTGTTATTATGAGTAGAAACGTTTATATCTACCACGGTGTTGGTAATGATATCAAAATCAATTTCAGCTTTTGCATATGCGGAGAAATATGATCCACCTTCCATCACAGCAATGCCATTTTGAATTTTTGAAACAATATCATGACAATGTCCGCCGCCGATGAGCGCAATCCCCAGTTCTTTTGCAAGAGGAACAAGGCCGGTGACCTCAAAACTGCATATATGGCTAACAATTATAATTAATTCAGCGCCTTCAGATTTAATTTGGGGGACGATTTCATATAAAACATCCTGATAATCAATAAAATCAATGCCGGCAACGTTTTCAGGAAAATTGATATCATCTGCATCAGTTGCAGTCAGTCCAATAATGCCAACTGAGATATCGTTGACAGTTTTGATAATATATGGCAGAGCTGGGCTGACAATATCACCTGATTCCTCTGATCTCATATTTGAAGATAATAATGGAAAGTTTGCCTGTTGCGCTCTTTCCTGAAGCGTCATTTGATTGAAATCAAATTCATGATTCCCGATTGCGGCAGCGTCGTAATTCATTGAGTTCATCACATCAACCATCGATTCACCCTTAAACCATGTTGATATTGCTGGTCCAGTCCACATATCACCACCACTCAAGATCAGGAAAGGTCCATCTTCAGCATATCCTTCATCCTCAATCCATGTATTCATCAACTGAGCTGCACCACCGTTTTGTCCCTCACGAAGCATCCAGCCATGTTCATCATTTGTATATAATATAGTTAAATGACGAAGATCATCTGGGCTCTGGTTGACAATCTTGTTATCGGTTCCACCACAACCAAGTGAAAAGAGGATGATTAAAGGAAGAAGCTTTTTCAATTAAAAAACCGATTCAAATTGATAATTAAAAATTCTTCAAATTAATTTGTTGAGTTTTTCACGGAGAATATTCATGGGTTGAGCGCCGGTTATTTGGTCTACTTTTTTCCCATCTTTAAAAAACAAGAGGGTTGGAATACTGCGGATACCCATCTGCCGAGACTTGGTGTTTTCGTCGGCATTCAATTTCCCGATAAGAATTTTCCCTTTATATTCTTCAGCCAGCTCTTCTACGATGGGTCCAATTAATTTGCAGGGACCGCACCAGGGCGCCCATATATCCACCATCATTGGACCAGAATTTGAGTTAATAATTTCGTCCCAATTGCCATCGTTAATGGTAATTGTGGCTTTTTCTTTGGTTTTAAATAAGTTAAACATTTCAGATTTCCTAATTAATTACCATTTTGATTCATTTTTGAACCTGAGGTTACAAATTAATATGTCAGTCCATTTCCATAAAAAATGATACTCTGCGATCCCGATAACTAAAAAACAGACTATCGCTCCCGGCATAAAATTCTAAACCTGTCACCGTGTAATCTGCTATGTCGGTTGTGGAAATGGGAGTCAAATATTCATCAGTGGATATCAATACATCCGTTCCATCAATACTTACAGCCAATAAGTAATATTTATTATTATGGTAAGTCATTGCATAACAACCATATTGATTATTATCCAGGAAATCAAAAGTAATATTGACTATTGATCCTTCAACACTGGGGTTATCCGAGGCAAGATATACTCCACGGTAATTATCTGGGTGGTTTCTATTTTGAAAAAGAACAAAGAGGGAATCTGAATCTGAATTATAACAAAAGGTACTTGCGGACCAATCTGGGTCTTCATCATCATAGGGCAAAGGCAGTAAAGGAAATTGCTCACCTACATTGGTTAATTTTATCATAAACCAGTTGAAACGCGGTAATAGATATAGGTCAGATCCATCATTTGTCATCGAAACATAACCTAAACCATTAAAGTCCAGATCATATCTATCAGACAATACTCCATCAGGGGCAATTTTATAGAGGTCTATTTGCGCACCAGAATGACCTGAAAGATCAAAATTTGTTGTATAAAAATGATCATGAAGGAAGGTAATATCATTAAAGGAATCCTCAGCAGTATTCTTATCTGTGTTCAAGAATAGATCATCGCTACAACTGATCAAAATAAAAATAGGGGTAATAAAAAGCAGAAATAATTTGACAGGGTTTTTCATAATTTATTTTCCATTCGATGGTATATTAACTTCATACCTTTCAGGGTTAATGCCTTGTCGATAATATGATCAGTTTTTAAACCGGGTGCAATTACAGTGCTGAATCCTCCGGTGAGTATTACCGCTGTTTTTTTAACATTCATCTCAGATCGAATTCTTTGTATCATCCCGTCTACTTCATCAACGGCACCAAACATGATACCGGATTGCAGATTTGATTCCGTGGTAATGGCTATGGCTGATTTTGGGAAGGTAAATGCGGTTTCCCTTAGCAGTGATGCTGATTCAAAAAGATATCGGGCAGAAACATCAATACCCGGGGCAATGGCACCGCCGATGAATTTATTCTTATCGTCGATTACATCATATGTCGTCGCCGTTCCAAAATCAACAACAACTGCGGGGGTCGAATAAAATTCGATTGCAGCAGCAATATTGCATAAACGATCGGCACCGATTTCAACAGGTTTATCTACAATTGTTGAGACACCGGCAGTTTTCACAGAGATTATTGCAGGTTCGATTTGGAAAAGGTTAATACAGGCCTGAACATAAATTTCGTTTAGCCTGGGAACCACTGAACTGATAATGATTCCATCAACTTTGTATTTTTTAATTTTTTGAAATGATGACCAAAATTTCAAATCAGATTCCACTCTCACCGTATCAACAATGTCATTATTTTCAAATACCGCGATCACCACATTTGTATTACCGATGTCAATTGCAAGGATATTCATAAGATTATACTGTTCCCTGAATAAGTTTCAATTTTCCCCTTATTTTCTATAAGGGCATGTCCATATTCATCAAGATCAAGAAATATCCCTTCTATAATATTTTCTCCCTGATGGAAAAATATTTTCTGATTTTTATGTGCACAGAGAAAACGCCATTGAGGGATAACTTGTCTCATATTTTCCAGATAGTATTCAAAATGAAATAAAATTTGGGCAAGAAGGTATTCGCGGATTATCTTATTTCCAGTCTCGATATTAATGGATGTTGCCGTTGCCTTCAGGTCTCCCTCAAAATCAATTTTTCGTTCATTTACATTCAACCCAATACCAGTTACGACAATCGTTTTATCCTCTGCCCGACGTGTTTCAACCAGTATACCACATAATTTTCGATGATTGACTATGATGTCATTTGGCCATTTGACTGCTGGACCAAATCCAGTTGAAACCCGAATGCCGGTGACGACTGCTACTGCAGATAACAGGGCAAGCAAACCCAACTTTTCCATTGGCAGAGTGACCTCATATAAGATTGAAAATGTCAGGCTGGTATCTTTTGTTGAAAACCAATGTGATCCATGCCGTCCGCGTCCTTTATACTGTCTATCGGTCAATACAACAGAGCCATTTATATACTCTTCTTCATACAAATGCCAGGCATCCTGATTGGTGGATTCGGTCATTTGAAAATATTTCATCTCCCTGCCCATATACCGTGTTGTCAACTTGTCTTGAAACCGTTTGATCATAAACATGAGATCTAACCTGAATATTCGCCGAATATCTCTTTTAGCTTACCTGAGATTTCGCCCAAAGTGGCGTATTCATTTACTGCGGAGAGAATATAGGGCATCAAATTACAGTGGTTCATCTCGGCGGCTTGCTGTAATTTGGATAGTGAGTTTTCAACGCGGGATTGATCACGACTAGTTCTTATCCCTTTTAAGCGGATAAGTTGGGATTCTACGGCTTTTGGGTTGATTGCCTGTAAGGGAGGAGAGGCCGTATTTTCGGAAACAAACTTGTTTACACCCACTATGACATTCTCTTCATTATCAACTTTTTTCTGATAGTCAAAGGCACTATTGGCGATTTCATTCTGCTGAAATTCTTGTTCAATTGCTTTCGCGGAACCACCAAGATCATCAATTTTTTGGATGAGTTCAAGAGCCCTTTCCTCCAAATCGTTACAGAGGGATTCTATATAATAAGATCCGGCAAGGGGATCAACCACATCTGGAATCCCGGATTCATAACCAATAATCTGCTGGGTTCGAAGTGCAAGCCTTACGGATTCCTCTGTAGGTAAAGCCAGGGCTTCATCTTTGGAATTGGTATGGAGAGACTGGGTCCCACCAAGGACTGCAGCAGTTGCCTGAAGTGTAGTTCGGATCACATTGTTATCAATCTGTTGTGCAGTTAGGGTTGAACCAGCTGTTTGTGTGTGGAATCGACAAGCAAGGGCTTTTGGTTCGGTGGCTCCAAATCGATCTTTCATGATTCTGGCCCATATCCGACGAGCAGTGCGAAATTTGGCAATTTCTTCAAAAAAATTATTGTGACTATTAAAGAAAAAACTGAGACGCTTCCCAAATGAGTTTACATCTAATCCCACATTTATTGCCGATTTTACATATTCAATACCATTAGCCAATGTAAAGGCAATTTCCTGGACAGCGGTTGAACCTGCCTCTCGAATATGATAGCCTGATATGGATATGGTATTCCAATTTGGTAGTTCTTCTCCACAGTATTCAAATATATCAGTAACAATACGCATGCTGGGTTTTGGTGGATAAATATAGGTGCCGCGGGCAATATATTCTTTAAGTATATCATTTTGGATGGTGCCGCGAAGCGCCGGCCGTTCGACTCCGGTTTTATCTGCTATTGCGATAATCATGGCCAATAAAATTGCAGCAGTAGAGTTGATTGTCATGGATACAGATACTTTTTCCAGCGGGATATTCTTAAATAGAATCTCCATGTCAGCAAGTGAGGATATCGGCACACCAACTCGGCCCACCTCACCATATGCCATATCATGATCAGAATCATATCCCGTCTGGGTGGGCAGGTCAAAAGCAACAGATAGACCCATCACGCCTTGATCAAGGAGATAACGATACCTCTTATTACTTTCCTCGGCGGAGGCAAAACCGGCATATTGCCGCATCGTCCATAATCTACCTCGATACATTGAGGGATATACACCATGGGTGAAAGGAAAGTCACCAGGCTGTTCTCTATTATCAGGTCCATAAAAGGATTTTAATGGAATACCGGAACTTGTTTTTTTATTCATTCTAAATAATTTTCAAATATAGATTATTAATATCCAAAGTGTATCAGTTTATTGTGTCAGGAAATCCCTCTTTCCTTTTTGACCTGCTGATATGCTTCATTAACTTTTTTGAATTTTTCTTCGGCAATTGAACGAAACTCTTCGCCGAGATGACTCACTTTATCAGGATGATATTTTGTTGCCATTCGTCTAAAGGCTTTTTTCACTTCAATATCTGTGGCACTTTTGTCAATTTCCAAAATTTTGTACGAAGATTGAGTATCCTTAAAGAACATGGCTTTAATAGATTCAAAATCTTTCTGGCTGATTCCCAGGTATCCTGTAATATCCCTGATGATATTCACTTCACTGGGATGAACATGCCCATCGGCCTGCGACAGGCCAAACAAAACATGAATCATTTGAAGTCGGGCGGGATGATCCATATTGTTTTTTATTTGTCGGCAAACATCTCTAAGTGGATAATCCTGTTTGAGGATATCCTGAAATAAAGCAATACGCTCTTTAGCATATGCAGAACCAAACTGTTTGACAAAAAATTGTTTTACAAATTCTAACTCAGATTTTAGAACCTGACCATCTGCTTTCATTACTGCTGCAAATAAGACAAGCATGGATAAACCAAAATCTCCAGCCCGGGTTGTTGTTTTGGGACCACCTGAAAAAATACCTGATGATGGGCGAGATCGGGCTGTTTTTATATCACCAGATGCCATAACGTACCCGAGGATTCCACCAATAGGGCCAAATACAGCCCAACCAAGACCTCCCCAGAAAAGTTTGTTCATACTAACCATTAAATTTATTTCTCCTTAATATTTTCTTTTAAAACCCGGTTTTAAATGGACAAAATCATTGTTCACTATTCAGGTCATTTATCATTAGTTATTTCAATTTTTTTAAATTATTTATCCGCAGCAATATGAAGAATCAACTGTCCCTTTTGGACGGCCTTCCCTTCTTCCACAAGTATCTTTGTGACGCTTCCGGATATGGGGGAAACAATCTCATTTTCCATTTTCATTGCTTCAAGTATAAATATTTTCTGACCCTTCTCAACTACATTGTCTATTGAAACAAATAGTTTTGTTACCAATCCGGGAATTGGGGCATGAATTTCACCAACATGATTTGAGTCTGGCTCTGCGAAACCATATGTTTCCAGCAATATCTGTGTTTCATCCTTCACGACGATTTGAGATTTTTTTTGATTAATGAGGGCGGAAACGCTATCTTCACCATTCATAAGACTGACGATATGGGATTTCCCCTCAACAATAATTGAATACGAATGATCGGATAATTTTACAACTTCAGCATTTACAGATTTTCCATTCTGAAAGACTTCTATTCTATTTGAATGAAAATTCATCTCAAAAGTAGATTCAGTTTTACCGATAATGGTTTTGAATTTCATCGAAGACTTTCCATTCTACCGGCAGTGGTCCACTTGGAAATTATTTGATCTTTTTTTAAAGGTTTAACTACTTTTTTTGAACTATGGATAATTGCACCGATACTGCCGGCAATGAGATCCCCTGTCTCGTTGATTTTCATTTTCTCTTTCAGGTCAGAAATGATATCATCCAAAGTATGTGTGCAGTATTGGCCCTTTCTAAATGCAGAGTGAGCGATAAATTCCCGGCAAAATGGAATTGTAGTATCAATACCAACAACGCGAAACTCATCCAATGCCCGAATCATGCGATCCATAGACTCCTGACGATTAATTCCCCATGAAATTAATTTGCCAAGAAGGGGGTCATAATAAGGTGAGATTTCCTGACCCTCGCGGACACCCTCATCCAGCCGTATGCCGGGTCCATTGGGAGTCTCCATTTCATTAATGAATCCGATGGAAGGAGCAAAATTCTGATAGCCATCCTCAGCATAAATTCGACATTCTATAGCATGACCATTTGGCTGCAAATCAATTTGCGTGAATGAAAGAGGTTTACCGGATGCAACATTAAGTTGTTCTTTTACCAAATCCACCCCATATATCATCTCCGTTACTGGATGTTCAACCTGAAGCCGTGTATTCATTTCTAAAAAGTAAAATTTACGATGTTTATCCACCAAGAACTCAATGGTGCCAGCCCCAAGATATTTACATTTTTTTGTGATATCATAGGCTGTCTTTTGCAGCTGCTGACGAATATCATCTGTGATAAAAGGAGAGGGGGATTCTTCGATTATTTTCTGGTACCGTCGTTGCACTGAACATTCACGTTCTCCAAAGGTAACTATATTCCCAAACTGATCGGCGAATACCTGGATTTCAATGTGGTGGGGCTCTTCTAAATATTTTTCAATATAAATCCGATCATCCGAAAATGCTTTACCGGCCTCAGATGAAGCTCTTTCCATGGCGCTGATGATTTCGATTTCATCATAGACAATCCTCATACCTTTACCACCACCACCACCGGCAGCTTTAATCAATACTGGATATCCAATCTCAGCGGCCAGTTTTTTTGCTTTTTCAGGATCGGTAATGGACTGTGTAGTACCGGGAATTATAGGAGCGTTAACCTCCATCGCCAGTTTACGAGCGGCCATTTTATCACCCATGGTTGTTATTGATTCTGCAGATGGACCTATCCAGATAACTCCCATGCGGGTTATTTCATCTGAGAAATCAGTATTTTCAGAAAGAAAACCATATCCGGGATGAACGGCATCAGCGCCGGATTGCTGTATAATTTCAAATATTCTATTGGTGTTTAAATAAGACTCTGAAGATGGCGAAGGTCCAGCATAATAAGCTTCATCTGCTTTGAGGACATGGGGGGCAAGACGATCTGCATCTGAATAAATGACCACCGTTGAAATCCCCATCTCTTTGCAGGCACGGATGATGCGAACAGCAATTTCACCCCGATTGGATATTAATATTTTGCGAATCATGAGCCCTAAAATTACTGCGAAATATATTTGATAAGGAATTAGGAAATTTGGGCTATTTCCCAATGAATTGACAAAATGATATATCAGGTATAAGCTTGTTTCATGAATCACTAATCACTAAGCTTTGAGAATTTAATAAATTAGAGATGGTCCCAAATAATATGTAACTCATTTTCGCTGAAGGATACAATCTCAATTGTGTATATACCGATGGTTTCTGACCAACCTGCAAAATACGTAATTCGGAATAAACTATCATCGATCAATTCCCATTCGCCTTCCACATCATAATACGCTAAGGGTGGGGTTCCGCATTCACCAAAAGACCTCAGATAAAAAACACCGTTTTGTGCAAAGGTGAATCCCCCTTGATCTTGATCAAATTCTTCGACCTTTTCATAAATATCCAAAGTGCTATCCGAATCGAGAAACCTCCATTTTCCTAAAGGGATATTGCCATCAGGCGGATCACTTATTGAGTTGTGGCATGAAATTAAAAATAAGAATCCAAAAACAACAACTAACTTCATCTAATATATTCTCCAGTAAAATTAAAAATGTGATAGAATTTTCTATTCACTCACAATAAGTGTAATGCGGTAATCCTCAATGTTAATGTTTTCATCAATTACCGGGTACGGATTTACTGATTTCAATTCAATCTTAAAACCAAAATGATCAATCTCCTTTGGTTCTAAAGATGTATTTAGTTCAAAGGCAAATTGAGACACCTCAATCACTATTCGGGCATTCCCTTCCCAAAAACATAATACACCCTCAGGACAGCGTGAATCGTTTTCAACTGTTTTGAATTTTATTGTAAGAAAACGATCTTCAAGCGTGACACTCTGTCCGTATTCAATTTCAAATTCATCCCCCAGTTTTGGTCCCATAAGATCATCTGAAGTATTACAGGCAGTAAATATGGATGCTGTAAGCAATAAGATAATAAATTTCATAATTGTCCCTTTCTTGGGAATTTGATTATTTATGTGAATGAGATTAATGATGAATAAATTCAAATTTTAAAAAATGAACTCTACCCCTATTTTGTAATAACTAGGCTCTAATATTGACTCTTTAAGTGCGCAGGTTAATTTGAGATACTCTTTATACTTGAAAGAAATGCCCGCATTCATTTCATATTCATTCATGAACTCATTCGTCGGCGGGAAAAGATGCCCATCCACATATGATGAATCAGTCAATACAGTCGTAATTCCATCCTGGATTGTAACAGATGATTCATTATATACAATGAGATGATATCCTTCTTTAATATCGACTTTCTTTATGACTTTTGTCAGACCCAGTTGAAATTCTAAATTGTTTCCGGCTTTTACTATGATGCCGGTTGGAATTGCAACTGTAAAGAAATCTTCATGGCGGTACCAATAGAATTCTTTTTCCTCATTTTGGGTAGATTCCTGTAATTGCCAATTGACATATGAGTAATTTTCTCTCTCGAAATACGAATACTTACTGCCGATAAAGGGTTCATTGGCTTTTATATCAACATCAACATTATCGACTACTACGCCACCAATAAATCTGATTTTTGACGAGACCATTACATCAGCCCCGACACTCAGCTTGAACCGTTTATGAATATTATCACCAGTTCCATACCGGTTAAAATTGACATTTGAAATATTTAAATAATGTCGCAATGTATCATGATAAGATGACCAATATCTTGAGGCATAATGATTATCTCTCCGCATAATTTCTGATTCTATTAGTTTAGATTTTCTCTTTTCACCATATATGGAAATTCGCAGGGTAATATCATTATTGAGAATATAATCTCCATTAATATTTCCATATTTTGTATGACCTTTATATCTCCAATGTTTATTTGATCCTGAACCACCAAAACGATTATAAAGTCTGTAATTGTTTGTGTCTGGTCCTTCAAAATGATAACTATGGTAAAATGTGGAGTCTGTCTCAACAAACCCTCTTTTAATTTCTCCGCTAACATAACCGATTGAGCTACCAAATATTAATTTTCCAGGGTTTGTCCAGACCATGCCGACAGAAAATTCGTTCGTGCTATGATCCTGATCCTGTTGTGCATTTGTGTCGGAATAGTTCAGGTAGTCTTCATAATAATCGCTATCATCATAAACATTCAGATTACGATAATCACCATCCGTCTTTTTGTTTAACAGGCTAAATCTTAATCCCAATGATAGTACCTCATTTATATCAAAGGATATCATTGTACTTGCCTGAATCCCACGGGACATTAATTTGTTATTGCCATATTCTGCCATCCGATAATCTTCACTGGGGTCGCTGGATTCAGAATCAAAATAATTTCCCATGGCATCCATATCCATAAATCCATAATGATACCAGCCGGGTTGATAAAACTGTTCTTGTTCATAAAAGTATTCGATGGTTGCGCCAATTCCAATTGGTGATTCCTTTCCATAAGGTTTACCCAAATATATAAATCTTGCAATAGGTTCACTATTTTCAGGTTCATGAACATATCTATATGGAGACCAGTAATACGGCATATAATAAAAGTCATCATAACCATATGTTATCCCTGGGGTAGAATTACTGTTTGATCGGTCATTATCAGTATCGCTTCCAGCAATATCAAAATAGATGTAATTTTGTGACTCAAGGCTCAAATAGGCAGGATTTTGAAATACATTACTTACCGGATGGTTATAAATACTGTAAAAATGTGGTCCCAGCGCTTGGAGTCCGGCTGTGTGAATAGTAAGCGGTTTTATAAAATCATAGGGCAGTACAAAGTCCGTTGCCATAACAGAATAATCAGGATACCAGGCAAAACCCTTAGTCAGCAACAGTAAAAAAGCGATAACAAAATGGAATTTATTTATCATTTTTACTCCTCAAAAAAATATGAATATGAATTAAGATCCAATACATAGTCTGAACTGATTATTAAATCGAAGCCTGCTATGTTATAAACAAATGATCCATTCATTGAGGCGATCCAACTACCACTGGCGCATGCCATTTCAGTACAGCTAACTTCTTCAATTAATAATGAGTCGCCATCTACTATTTCAAAAACCCCTGTACAATAATTACATGCATCTGTTGCTTCGATAATTCCATCCTCATGGAAGATTAAAGTATAACTTTCTCCTTCACTCGGTTGAATTTCAATCGGACCAGTACTGTCGTAATATTTATATAATTGCCAATCGATATTAAATAGGTCATCCTGCATGCTTGCATTTGGCTCATTACATTTCGAAAATACGATCAGTAATAATAATAGTAGGGTTGATTTAGTTTTTATTCCGACTCCGTAGATATATATGAACTAACTACAGACTAGTTGACAAATGATATACCATATTACTATTTTAGATTTTGATAGAGGAAATATCAGGAAAATTATTTAGGATTTGATGACATGCAGTTCACGAAATTAAGGAAATATAAAAAATATAATCAGGAAATGAAAGCTTCCTTATGAGTTTCAGAAAACTGATGGTTTCATCAGAATTCTGATACTATCAATAAGGGTTGAAATAATTAAAAGGAGTATTTGATTCCGGTTTCGATGGTAGTTTTATAGAAATATGTTGAATTATAAATGGACTCATTTTCTTGAAAATTCAGTTGAATATAAATACTATTCATATTTTTAAGCATATGCTCGATGCGAATATGCAATTGATTCAAGGTTGCTGTTTCTGGATCCCGAAGGCTACTAAATTCAGCAGAATTTATATGTGAATATTTTTTCTTCATCATGTTTAGTAATACGTGATAATATGTTTTTTTTAACCAGGGTCCTGAGAGATATAATCTAGAGCTGTATGTACGATTGGATGATATTAAACTGTTGGAATCTGTTGTTTCACCTGTAATAGAGAATCCAAATATGTTCTTTCCATGATACTTGAAGTGGATATTTGCTTTTAATTTTTTATCACGCTGCAACATGCTTCCATTTATTAGTTCTGAATCATTTCCATGATCAATTGCAAAACGATCGCTATGCTTGGTATAGTTATAGGAGATGATTCCCTCAAGAGAAACTTTTTTACTGAGATTAATGAGATTGCCCAACTCCACCGTGGAGATATAAAATCTAAAAGTATCAGGAATTGCAAAGACTGAATAATTATATTTTAGACCTATCCATGCCGAGAAATTTTTTGTGATATGGTTATTTAGAAAAGTAGAGATATCCATTTTTGTATAAGAACTGGAATTTTCGGAGAATTTTTTTTGAAAATGGGTTAATTTCCAGGAATTAATTATTGAATTGGTTACCATAATTTGTGAGATTAATTTTGATTTGACGATCATTTTTGATTCTTCACTATTATGGGGGTCATACATGGCCTGTGCCAAAATATTGGCCGAAAATGCGATATTATTTATTTCAAAGCCATGGCCCAGATTACCGTGTAATTTTAATCCGTAACTATCATGCCCTCCGGTTACTGACTCAAAGACATTAGAGTCATAATAGGATGATAACTGCAATTGCCCTTCAGCAGGAAAAGCAAGTGTCAATAATAGAGGGAAATATAAAAAATAGAAAAGAAGGATTAATATCGGTTTATTGCGAAAGCTCATTCATCATCTCATTAATGAGAATCCTATATTGAAGGCGTTTATGTTCAAGTAACAATACATCTCTTTCAATATTATTTTGTGGCATTAAGAATATAGACTTCACATTTTCTGATGACGACAAATGAGAGTTTTCCATAATTTGTATATCTGTAATAACGGCATCAAAATCAATTAAAGACTCAGTGTCCTGAATCATATCGGAGAGATACTCTTCATCTGGATTTATGGTGAGAATATCATTATCAGAACTTAATTGCAAGTCAACATCACTGTGAAAATCTTGTAAATTCTTCAGTAAGGTAAGATCCTTTTCCTTTTCGATCAGAACGGAATCAATATAACTTAATTTAGAATGTAATATAAAAATGAGATCACCATAGATTAACTGTTTCATTTCTTTGTCATTCCAGATATTTTTTATCAACGAATTGTAGTCAGGTAGAGGGAGCGTGTTAAATCCGCTAACATCGAGAAGTTTGGATAGTTTAATAACGAAGTCTAATCTATTTTCTTCAAGACTTGGCGAATCGGCTGTGAGCATGTAGGTTTTGTATTTATCCTTGATTATTTGCATTAAAGTATTTTTAGTATCTTGAAGCGTTTTTATTCTGTTTTGGATAACAATAAGAGAATCTGATATTTCTACTAAAGAATTATTGATACTGGAAAGTTTAATTTCGCTGATCCAGCCATTATACCAGGATTGATTTTGTTTAATTTCCTGCTTTTTTATAAACAGAGATTCTTTATTTATATTCAGTGTTTGATTTTTGCTAATTGCAATTTGCAGTTTACTATTGGTGGATAAATATTCCCCCCATTCATTCTCAAGGGACTGCATCCATGAAAATGAAAAGCAAACTAAAACAATAATAAATATATGTTTATGAATTATCAATGAAGTGGATTCTTTTGTTGAATATTGAAGTATTGAGATTAAATATCATCGTTAATTTCAATACCAAATTTTTCCATTTTATAATAAAGAGTACTGGTTTTTATACCTAATAATTTGGCTGCCCTTTGTTTAATGCCGCCAGTCTTTTTTAAGGCATCGATTATCATTTTATACTCGGTATCATCTAAAACATCTGTCAAGGATCCTTTTTTTAAAATGGGCTCAGACTCTATCATATCGAAGTATATTTCTGTTTCAGTTATTATTTCTTCATTTGCAAAAATTAAAACTCTTTCGAGAAAATTTTCTAACTCGCGGACATTGCCCGGCCATGGGTATTGTTGTATTTTCTTCATGGCGTTTGGATTCCATTGAGGCATTTGAACCTGATGTTCATGAGCCTTTTTCTCATTTATATACTCTATTAACAGTGGAATATCATCCCGTCGCTCTCTTAACGGCAAGGCATGGAGAGGCAGTACATTTAGTCGAAAATATAAATCCTCCCTGAATTCGTTATTTTGAATGGCTTTTTTTAAATCTTTATTGGTGGCAGCGATGATCTTTACATTTGTTTTAATTTCTTCGGTTCCACCCACTCTTTGAAAAGTTTTCTGCTGTAGCACCCGTAACAATTTTGCCTGTGTTCTCAAGGAGATATCGCCAACCTCATCAAGAAAAAGAGTCCCGCCGTCAGCATGTTCAAAAAGTCCTTGATGGAGTTTAACAGCTCCGGTGAAGGCACCTTTTTCGTGACCAAATAATTCACTTTCCAGTAGCGACTCGGTTAAGGCACTGCAATTAATTGCAAGAAATAATTTGTGTTTTCGATTACTTTCGATGTGAACAGCTCGGGCAATCAATTCTTTCCCGGTACCACTTTCACCGGTAATTAAAACGGCGCTGTTTACTTTAGCTACCTGGGTAATTTGTTTGTTAAGTTTTTGTGACTCGAGTGAATTTCCGACTAAGCCATGAAATGTAGACTTGGACTCATAACTGTTTATAGGTTTTATTATTGGATTTTCATCCAGGACATGTTTCACTTTTGTTCTTAATTCATCAACAGTAAATGGTTTTGTTATAAAATCTTTTGCACCGAGTTTTAAGGCATTGACAGCAAGATCAATTGTGCCATAAGCTGAGATTATTATCATTATGGTTTCGGGCCGTTTTTCTAAAAACTCCTTCAAAAGCTCCATGCCATTTTTACCGGGTAATTTTAAATCTGAAATGACTATGTTGGGATGCTCTTCAGTAAATAGTCTCACACCTTCATAGCCATTCTTTGCGGCTATTACATCATAGCCACTTTTTCCAAGTACGGTCTGAATGCCCTTGCGCATCGTAATATCATCTTCGATCACGAGGATTTTGAATTTATTTTTTGTTGTCATTTTCTTTTTTTGGGAATGTTATTACAATCTGGGTTCCCACATTAACTGTACTATTAATAAAAACTGTGCCAAACATCTCCTCAACAATATTTTTGACGATTGATAATCCCAATCCGAATCCATTTTCATGGGTTGTAAAATATGGCTCAAATATTTTGTTATAATCCGATTTATGAACTCCGATGCCATTATCTGAAAATTTGATTTGAGTCTGATTCGAAGAAGTTACTATTTCTACAGATATCCTACCGACATCGTCTTCGACGGCATCTAAGCTATTTTTAATAAGATTCAAAACGACTCTTCTCAACTTTGACTCATCACCAATGAGACTGCCTTCTCCAATTATATTAAATTGCAGATTCCTTTGTTTCATATCTTGTTCTACCAGGCGGTGGACATCCTCAATAATTGAATTCAATGATAAGGTAGCTAGATTAATTTTGGTGGGACGTGAATAATCCAAATATGAAGATACAATTTGTTTCAGGTTACGGAATTCATCTTTTATTTTTGAGATATATTCACTCTCACTAGAGTCTGATTTTAATTCTTCGCTAACAAGTCCAAGATACAGTTCAATTCCACCGAGGGGGTTTTTTATTTCGTGGGCTACATCGGCAAGAAATTGCTTATTTTTTCTATTCGTATTTCTGATTTCATCGTGCATTTCAATTAATGCTTCATTGAGGTCACCAAATTCATCTCGGCGACCAAGTTTAATTTTTTTTGTGTTGATATTTTTTTGAATAGCATTTGCATAATCAGATAGTTTCAAAAATGGCAAAAGTAAAGATTTTGAAAATGCAGCTGCAAAACTCAGGGCAATAAACAGGGCAACAATTACAATCCAAAAGATACTCCCGCGCAATTGATCAATATAAATCATAAACTCTGCATCGCTTGAGGCTACCAATGCTATGGTTGTTTTATCATTGACAATGATATTTAAGAACGCCACTTTTATGTAATCTGAGTTACTTAACCTGTATAGATCAGAAACAATGGATGGATCATTTTGATAGGATTTATCTGATTTACTCAAAAGGGTTTTAATAATTGGTTTCTGAGAAACCATTCTACCTGCTGAGACCAGTTCATTTCCATCTAATGTGTATATTGCTAATCCCTTGATTTTTTGAGTTAACAATAATTGTAGTTGCGACTCTAGTTTTTCATGGACGGTTTGCAAGGACGGTTCATGAACCATTGTTGATAGTAATTCTTTATCCAGCATATTTTCGGTGATTTGGAGTACGCTCAAAAAGTGTTTATCTAATTCATCTTCTATTGCACTTCTTGAAAACCAATATAGTGGCAGTGACAAAGCGGTGAGGGACAATATTAGAATTCCAAGAACGAGGGATAATATTTTATATTTTAATTTCAAAGCATATCCAGACTCTAAATTTAAATAAACTATTTAAATTCGATAGGTAAGAATTATTGTTATCTCACTGGCAATGACCAGTTTGGCAGGCCCTAAATATCTTCGGTTAAAGATATTTAGCAAGTAGGTTATGGAAGTGGTGAACCCCTTTTTCTTTACTTGGTGAGAATCTTCCACTGTGGTAAAAGCGTGATCGCATTCCTTTTGTCACACTCTCAACGACAAACTCATCCTCCATTTCGACTTTGTCCAGAATGGCTCCTGCGCCTTTTACTATTTTCGATTTATCAAAAACGTATGATATGAATGAGACTTTTGTTTTGTTGATACTTATGGGTTTTATGATATTGATCGATAAGCCCCATGGATAGAAATTGAACATCATGTTTGGGAAAACCCAGAAATAGTATGCCGCAACATTTTTACCAAAATCGATATGACCGGGTGGTAGGTCAAAAATAGAATCATCGTCATTCGCATACCCAATCTGTAAATTTAAATGAGTATATATTTCGGTGGAATACTTTCCATAATCAAGAACTTTATTTAAATCTTCATGAACGAATGGAATATGAAATCCTTCTAAATAATTATCACAATAGATGGCCCAGTGACAGTTAACGAGATAATCTTTACTCAAACTGGATTCGTGTTTAAACTTATGCAAGGGTAGAAAGCCGATCCGTTCATTGAAGACATCAGAAAGCTCTGAAAATCTGAAACCGGGAATAAGGTTGATAAATAAAAACGGTCCAATTTTATTTAATTGTATTTTGTGCAAGTCATCACAAGGTCGCGGAAAATTTTCAGCATCTTGAAATTCAGGCATTGATTTGAATTTTCCATCATTGTGAAACCTCCTGCCATGATAACGACATAAATACTCATTGGTTTGATCAGGATTATGAATGATGAGATTCCTCGGTGGGTGCAAACATTGGTAAAACATTGAATCTGATTATTTCCATTTCTGGAAAGAAACATTGGTTCAGCTAAAAAGTCATCCAGCAATACAAAGGGGTATACAGAATTAATTGAAGGGACGAGGTTGGCATCTCCAACCCATTGCCAGGATTTTGCAAAAATATTATCCTTCATTTCCTCAAAGACATTTTTATCCCGATAAAATGAAGACGGCAGGGTCTCGGCCTTTTTTATATTTGGATCAATATGGTATGACCTGGTCATTAAGAAATTTGATCATTCCACCTTCGATTTAAAATTCTCAGGATCCCATGATGATTGAGACTAGTATGACAATATCAAGAATATCAATAATATCATCATCATTCAGGTCACTGGCTTCAAACTGATGTTGATCCGGTATTGAAATACCCATGACAAAATTGACGATAATTACAACATCCAAGACGTCGACAATTTGGTCATCATTTACATCGCCAGGTTGAATATCCATAGGTGATGATTCAAAATAACCAGTTCGGGTAAGGCCTCCACGAAATAGATTCCAATCATCATCAATAGATCCAGTATCCTTTATATCCAGACTGATCACTCCATCTAGGGCACCAATTAATACTTCCAAATCACCATCACCATCTGTATCTACAATTGCTGGTGCTCCATAGATTGGCCGTTGATAATTAAATGGGAAGTTTGGGTAAATATTTCCATATAAATCAAAAATATGTATTTCTCCAGCTGAAGTACCGGTAATTATTTCAGGAATTCCATCATTATTCAAATCTGCAACAGAAGGTGTTGATGATACTGGGGAACCAAGGTTTATTGGCCATCCTGTAATGGCAGCCCCATCTGGACTTACAGCATATAAATAACCATCGTCAGAACCAAATAAGATAATTAATCCATGTTCGGGATCATCTATAAATCCACAGGAAGTTGAGATATTTCCATCAGTTTCAATAATAAACCGAGTGGTTCCATCGGAGTTAATACCATAAAAGTTATCATCCTTTGAACCGGCAAGGATTATCAGTTCATCATCATTCATTTTTATTATTGATGGTGCCTGCCTGAAATCACCATCGGCATCGGTATATGGGAATCCTGTAGCGATTGAGCCATCATCATAAACCAGGTAGATATTCTCGCTATCTGTACCGACAACGATATCCATCTTCCCATTGCCATTAAAATCAGCAAGTGCAGCTCCTCGTTGAATTTTCTCTCCAATCGTGACAGGGAATCCGTCAACAGCAGACCCGTCTGGATTTATTGCGATAATTTGATTTGAGCTTGTTTGACTTCCATAAGTACCTATGACAATTTCCAAATCATCATCATCATCCAGATTACCAATTGCCGGGGTGGCCATAAGGTATTTATTAATATTTAAATTCAATAACATGTCGCCGGAGGTATTAAATATATAAAGATGTTTATTTTTAGAGCCAATAACAATTTCCAGCTCGCCATCGAGATCAATATCTGCAATGGCTGTAGAACCCCATATATCATCCCCAGTTTCATAAGGCCAGTTATCCAAAATGCTTCCATCATCTGCCAAACCATAGAATGATCCATTATTATCTCCGAAGAAAATCTCTGAATAGGGCTCTTCCTGTTGATAGTGGACGACGGCAGGTGAGCTTTGTACTGGAAAATCTCCGATCATTGGCCAATTCTCCTGATAAAGTGACACAAACAATGATAAGGGAAATTCAAACGAATCGGTTTGTCCTGAAACATTCACTGCCGAGACAAATAATGTACATCCTGGATCTCCCATCAAAATATCATCACTCAATTCAAATTGAAAACCAGAGCCTGTTGGATAAGCAGATTCGTCAACTCCGAGATATCCGTATTCCATTTCATCTTCCAGAATATTGACACCTGCGTTGAGACAACTTATTGAGGCGGATACATCTGTGGCAGGATTAACGCCAATATTTGTGATCATGGGATGTAAATCAAATGATTCACCTGGGTTGATTATTGAATCGTCATCACCATCTGAGATTAAAATCAATTCATCGGTCAGGGCGAGGTCAACAGCATAAATGTCAATACCGACAGATAACCATCCGGCATAAGCCGTATCAAAATAATAGGGATGCTGCGAGAACACATCATTGCAAACATCCAGCATTTTAAAAGCACCGCTTAAGAAATTATCGTTTGGTGTGAGATATTGTGTGTTCCAAATATACCAGATATCGGCAGCAATTTCTCTGGATATATCAAGATCCATATCAAATGGTTCAACTTCAATACCATAATGGAGACCCCCTTCAACCATCATTTGAAAGGCTTTATTAGGGATGCCAGAATTTGAATGAACACCACCATTGTCATTATTACCATTGGGGTTGTTTACAGGTGGCATATAATATGGACTGTTAATATTATCGGGGTGGTTAAAAGCAGTAGGATCTTCCATGCTTCTAATGCCATTTCCGTTAAGAGTGACATCCTCTCCAACAAACCAATCCCCGCCATTTTGGAACTCTGCTTCCACAAGATATCCAAAAATATCTGACAGTGACTCGTTCATGGCACCAGAGTGATTCTGATAAATTAAACCTGAACTGGATCCGGTAACAATATGGGTGAATTCATGTGAAACAACATCTTGCGAGGCGCACCATGGCCGATTCTGACCACCGCCCCTACCATAAACCAGAAAATATTGAGTAGCATAGGCGTTTTGAATATTTGGACCAAGGTCAACGACCACAGCAGTTCGATAGCCGTTTCCATCTAAGCCATAATGATCATGAGCACTGATATAATAATCCAGAGTTTTTCTATGGTAATCCAATGCACTTACACCGGATGGATGCGAGTCATAGGGTATTTCAGATAAAAATTCGGGAGACTCACTATTTATAAAATCAAATGATTCATAATTGGTATTGTGTACTGAGAGTATAAAAATTGATCCAGCAGATTCATTTGTTACATCAACCATATTAAAATTCCCTGTTCCCGGTTCACTCTCAGGAGGTATAAACGAATAGAGTGATGACCAGTCGAAGGTAGATCCTTCATAAATGTTCAAATTCTCGACGGGTTCATCAAGTAGGTTAATACCACTTCCTGTGGCGGGACCATCTTCATACGCGAGGGGGTAGGTTTTTAATAGTTCACCTGAATTTGCATCAACAATATATCTTTTGGAGTTTTGAAAATCGGAGACATCAAAGACCCATGCTAAATTTGGAGTTACAATTTGAGTAAATATGAATAACTCAGGGATTATATCAGTGTAATCAGGAATATTATATAACTCCTCTACTCCAATTATTGCATCATTTGCAGAGATTGATGGAGAAGTGTTGAGGTTAAGATTGGGTACGTAATCACTGGTTATAGATGACAGATTTCCCAAATGATCGCTATGAAGTTTTGTAAAGGAATTTAATACGGGAATACCGTTGAATATTTGCTGTAGAGTAATGTGAGTGATGCCTTTATAATCAGATTGGATAGATTTGATTTCAAAATCCTGATCAAAACTTTCAAATCCAAATTGGTCATTATTATTTATGAGAAAATCCAGGGCTAATGATTCAAAAGGTTGCCCATCATTAATTTTTAAAACACCACTCAGGTTTCGGGTAATTCCATCATCATCAGCGTGATAAATGAATGGTTTTTGAGGATTAATTTTATAAGACAATTCCCTTATAGAGTTTATACTTTCTAGGTTACCGCTGTTTAGTAAAGTAATAGGGAGGAATAGTGAATAAATAAAAATCCTTAATACTGTTTGCATTTCTTTCCTTTTATAAATTTAATTTAGTTATATGTATCAAAAACCAAACCTCGAAAGCGATTGAGTCAGTTAACTGTTTTGTAGTGGAAAATTAGGTCATAAAGCTAACTGATTTATTGGCAAGTTCCAATATGAGATTTTGTTCAGATAGTATGAATGATGCATATCCGATAGTGGTGTCAACTTAATAGACATGAAGAATTATTTTCACAGGTTATTGGAATTCTATATCAATGCCGCGGGGATGCCGCGGACTCATCATTCTTTTCTTTGAAGAAAAGAATCAAAAGAACATGCCGCTATCAGGATCTTCCGGTTTCAGGATTTTGACTCTGGATTGCATGAAACTCGCTCCAATTTCATTGGATCTCAAACAGCCATGCAATCTAATCCTCATCAAAATTCTTCAATGTTTCCGGAGTATCCTTAAGGCGGGGGAATCAGATATAATAGAATTACCGACATTACGGACAATGGAAACTATAAATGTAGTCCAGTTGATTTTATTGAGATTTTGTTATTTCACCAACATTACTTTCTGCGAACTTTGAAAATCATCAGCATTCATCTTCACGATATATAATCCGCTACTCAAATCTGAAGCAATCCATTCCACAGAATATGTACCTGCAGATTGATAGCTGTTCACCAGTTCACTTACCTGGCGGCCAAGCACATCATATACTATGATGTTTACCTGAGAATCAATGGGAAGTCCGTATTCAAATGTAGTTATGGGGTTAAATGGATTTGGATAGGCCGGATGCAGAACAAATTGCTGAGGGATGAGGTTAATCTGAGCGTTTACAGTATTTCCTGACCAGTCAACCAATTTGACATTTTGGATGTGTATATCACCAGAATAAATAAATAAGTTTTCATTATTTAATGTAGAACCATTAGCCGAAAATAAAATCATTCTGTGAGCATTGCTTTCAAATATCCATCCCTCAGGAAGATGATTATCTAAGAAGGTAATGTTTCCAGAATAATCAATTTGAATACCAGCAATATTTCCATTTGTATTAATCGAGAGTATACCATCGCTCGCATCAACTTGGGCATCGCTGAGGGGTTGTGAACTCAAAAGATTATCTCCAAGTATCCAAGTGATCAACAAAGCGATATCTTCAATATCAATTTCGCCAGATGTGGCAACATCTCCAAGTGCAAGCTCAATCTCTGATGGATAATAATTTTCTAATACAATACTTACCATTACCACCAGATCTAATACATCTGTTACACCATCCTGGGTGATATCACCTAAATCGACAAAGCTATCACCTTCACCAACAAATTGAATGGTTGGAAAATGGGGTGGTGGCGAACAGACATTGTTTGCATCATACTGATAGTTGCTCTGATAGCCAATAGTTTGACTATATGGTCCGGGAGCATTGCGAATGATATAACCATGATATTGTTGAGTGATTCCACCCCAAAGTGTTATTGTACCTCTGTAATCGTGATTCACCATATATCCATTAAATCCATTTACCCAAGGACCTCGGCCATCTCCATAGGGAGGATCAAAATGCCCGTTTGTAATATTCTGCCAATATTGTACGGTGAAAGATTCGTTGAATGCCACTAGAGAAGCATGGATGACAACACCAGAACCAATCATAGAATTACCGGCTCCATTTGGTAATGTATTGGCGACAATTATATTTGCCCCGGATATTAATCCCATGCGGTTTTCAGAACCACCATCACAATTTTCATCGGGTTGCGTTGGGCCATCATTACCACAGGTGCTTCAGCATTTCGGAGGTCATCAGTAATCCAAATATTACACCATAGTGTATCAATAGGTGCATAATAATTATTCGGCCAGGCATGACGGCGATAAGTGATATACTCATCTGTTAAAATTGTATATTGTCCCTGATAAATACCATGAACCCTGACTGGACCACCCTGAATATATAATACAACTGGACCGTTGGGAGTTAATATTTCTTCAGATAATAAATTGTTGGGATCAGGTAAACCGGTTTCCGTTGAATGAGGGATGTACTCAGAGGTGGAGTATCCATGGGGACCAGAAATTGTTGCATCCAAAAAATATTCATCCATTCCACTCACACTATTTGGATATTTGGCATGGTATGAAATAAGAGAATCATTATAGGAGTCGCAGGTTCTAAGATCAGAAGGACTTGCACAATTTGTCGTAGGATCAGTGACACCTTCTAATTGCGTTGGAAAAGCAAATGGAACTTCAGAAGTACCTAGTCTTGCAGTTAAATTCAAATGAGGTGGTTTTAGAAACCACCAGCGTTTTACATGAACACTTGAATCAGCAGTAAACTGAATGTCTGTCATAATCAAAGTATCACGATGGTCGAAATCATAATTTAATAACTCGGTGGAATCAAACACATAACCTTCACCATTAAGGGCAGCATCTTTTGCCTGTTCATAACCATCAGGAGGGAATTTCACGGGAGGTCTAAGTAAAATTGGTGGTTCGCCAAGAAACACATTATCTTCATCGCAAATACCCATCCATGGATCATGTTCATCTCCAGTTTCTGGGTCAATTGTTAAAAACACCGTCGAATAAAATTCAGGGCAACCAAATTGACTCAATTCCATTGTACCATTTGTTTGGATAAAACCATTAGCATAATAATTACCCATCCCAATTGTTCTATTTCGACGGTTTCCCGTATTATCAAAAACAAATGGAGCACCACCTGCTTTTTTAAAGTCGGTGAGATGGACGTATTCAGCGAGTGTACTAATACCGGACTCCGTTCTGATAGGATCATCTAAAAATGCATCTGACTGATTCCTAACAAACGATATATTTTGATCTGTTATAGATGAGATTGGATAAAGTCGGTTAAACTTCTGTTTTAATTGAAGATTATTGATTGCATTACCGGCAAAAACAAAACAATGAACGAATGTGATAATTATCAATACGTTTTTTATTTTCATTATCTTCTCCAATGGTTATAATTATAAATCTTAAAAGAACCGCTATGTCTTTATATATTATATATTTCTATTTATGTAACGACAATATTACGGAAATATTTCTAGGAAATATCTCAATTATGGGAACTGTTACAAACTGAAAATCTCATTAGTTTGAATCTTGAATGATGGAGGGAAGATAATTCAATAGCAATGCCACGGGGATGCCGCGGACTCATCATTCTTTTCTTTGAAGAAAAGAATCAAAAGAACAGGCCGCTATCAGGATCTTCCGGTTTCAGGATTTTGATTCGGGATTGCATGAAACTCACTCCAAAGTCTTGGAGCTCAAACAGCCATGCAATCTAATCCTCATCAAAATTCTTCAATAATTCGGGAATATCCTTAAGGCGGGGAGTAAATAAACCGATGTTATTCTCGATTATCGCTTTTCATTTGCCAATATTTCATGGTCTCAATCCTCGATGCTGCTTCGAGGAAATTATACCGAATCTCTTTTGGTGAGATACCCGGTAAATAAATGGGGAAATACTTCAAAACAAATGGGCTAAATGCTTCAAGTATATCATCTATTACAATATTTTCCAGATCATCCCCGGTAATAATTGTTTTTGAATTTGGTTTGTTAAGACGAATATCATCAATATCACTTGGTCCCAAATCACCTAACCAAGATTTTGAAAATCCGGATTTATTTTGGTCACGGTTGATTCTCCGATAGGTTATAATGACTGTTTGATTTGGGAATTGGGTTTTAAGAACAAGATAATACAATTTCAACTGTGGAGACATTTCAGGTATGGTTTTGAATTCTGAAACGATACCCGTTTTAAAATCTACTGCAAGTATAATCCCACCGTTGGTGAGTGCATCAATGCGGTCAATGGTTCCGCCAAATTTTAATGTGCCTAATTCGTCGTGGGAAATGGTGAAATCAGGCCAGGACCCAGTGCTAGTATTTTGATATCCAAAAGCCTGCTCAGCATTTCTAAATGTAAAATCGAGAATTACCTGGCGATCCTCAATCAGCAGATTTTTAAAAACGCCGGGATCTTGTTTATCATCTACCAATCCATTGGTAAATGACTGGAGATATAACTTTTCCTCGTAACCAATTTCAGGATAATCTTGTATCACCTTGATAGAGGTCTGAAATAAAAGAGATTCTGCTTTTTGCGGATTTGACTTATTTATTTCCCATCCTGATGGATCATTATTACCAAATAATTCAAGAATTTTGTGGATTACATTACCCATGAAGGCGGCTATATTGTATTCGGGGTCAACCTCCTGGAGCTTCCAGATATATCTCATTAAATATAATAAAGGTGTTTTTGTGAGCATGGAAAGCTGTGATGCAGAGAAACGATTGCCCTTATGGTATTCAGTTAATGAAGGGACTTTTCCAGAGTATTCATTTTCAGGATTACGATTTAATAATGTATTATGACGATGAATTTGTTTTTTCAAATTTTGCGGTACATTCCCTTTGTCTAACAGCAGTTTATTACGGTAAAATAGTTCAGGAGAAACGAGTGGAGCTGATTTGATAACTTCCATCGATTCGAGGAAAATAGAGTATTGCTGTTCACTGCCATCAACCCCATTAGTAGGGCATGAAAGAAAAACCTCCTTGGCACCTGATATCCATGAATTAAATATCATTTGATTGGCATTATAATGAAAATCCGGTAGGTTTTCCATCATAAATCCAGTGGGTGTCTGTGATGGGAAGTCTCCCTGTACTAATCCGGGAATATACAAATATTTTCCATGCGTATTATTGATACTATCGGCAACGGATAGCAATGAGATTCCATCATTATGAGTTTCTGTGGAAATATCCATTTTCAAAGATTCACGGAGTTCCAGCCCATATTCCACAACAGAAATAGCTGGATAATTCTTATTTAGAAAAATTGACAATTGTTGAACAATCATAGAAAACGAATCGACTGCTTTCTTTTCCATATTGTCGATCGATTTTGAATATTGATTAAAAAGGTGAGTTATTACATACTCAAATCGTTTATAGATGGGACCGGATGAATTGTTTATCTCTGATACATATCCGGCGATGAACTTACAAAGTGGTTCAATTTCAATATTTGTATGATGTTTTGATTCTGCAACATCAAGGATGGATTGATATAAGTCCAGTTTGTTTAAAACTTTTCCGGCATTGCCATTTTTTCTCAGTTTGATATCCAGTTTTCTCAACAATGATATATATTCATTGTGATCATCAGGATAGATGCAGAAGGAAATTGGATGCATAAAATATGGTTTCATATCCTGCCATGTGAGCTGACTTGAGTCCATTAATCTTAGCAATGTCAGGCAGGCATGAATGACCGGTCTCTCAAATAAAGGCTCACCTTTTGAGAGTTGCACCGGAATGCTGGCATCCTCAAAAATTGGTAATAAAATTGGAACGTATTTTTCCATAGATGGCAGAATAATAATGATATCATCCAGATTTATATTTTCCGATATTTGAATTTCTATTCTACTTCTTATATCTGTCAATTCTTCGTTTAAATCAAAATATTGATGCCATGGAGGAAGGTGATTTTGATCAACTTGAGCATCCAATTCGATCTGGATTAGCTTTTCACAATTATCACGAATAATTGGGATAAATTCAATTTCCTTTTTAGAAACTGGGGTCAAAGCATCAAGATAAACATGTTTTCCGTGAAATAGATTCAGCCTGAAATTGTCAGCAGATAAATATGGGAAGTAACCACTATTTGACAATTGTTCTTTAATATCTTCATTCAGGTTCTGCAATTCATTATCGGGGAGAATACCATGATTATCAAACAGGTCATAATTTTTCTTTAATGCCTGCAATATTCCCGGATAATCTTTAAATGAATAATCCAGATAGAAATTATTTTGATATTTGCGTATCAGACTTCTGATGAGTAAACCGGGTGCAGGTTGAGAATTATATTTTGTGTTCAATCCGGCGAAAGTATCAATGATCATCGTTGGATGCAATTGCTTCTGCGAGGATAAACGTGTCATTAACTGATTTACCCGCAATCTTGACGGACATATTATTATTGCATTTTGGGGTAATGCTTCCATTTGTTCTGAGAGGAAAATATTCTCATCGGCAAGATAGCTTGGTTCCCAACCACTAATAGATTCGTATTTTAAGTTGGTAAAAAAGTCCTGTTCGTAAGGAACAACAATTATATCCTGCAACCGGGTGTAAGCAATCTCAGCACGGATTTTTGGGAAGTGAAACATATATTTCAGTAAATGTAAATAGATCTGGACCTGATGAACGTACTGTTTATGATATTTCCTGTTGATATCTGTCTTGTAATCCCTGACTACCCATTCATCAGATTCCTTAAAGAGTAAATCAATCACTCCTGATATTATGAGAGAGTGTTGAGTACTGGTAGAATTAAATTCGGCTCTTACGGGATATTCTGTGAAACGATCATTTTCAGGATAATCAAATACTTTTGTAATTTGAGGATAGTTGGCTAATTCGTTTATGTGTTGAAAAATTTCGTCATGATGATTCAATAATTCAAAATACTGTGGTCGATCCAATTGGTTTTGAAGTTGCTGATTATACTTATCAATGTCGAGATAATTATGTTCCAAGACCCAATGGATAAAGGTGCCAAATGCGGCAGACGAATATTGACTGGAATTTTCAGATGGAAGCATTTCTGGTGTTGGATTTAGAGACTCTGTTAAATAATGAACGCTGACATGAAAAGACGAGTTATTTGGTTTTTTTGGAATTGTATATGAGTAATCAACGGATGCGATATTGTGAGAGTTATTTACCCTCTTTGCTTGCTGATAGGGGGTTAGAGTAATATCTGCTTCATCTTGTTGCATACTGCCCTCGGTCAATCTATCAGCAGTGATCTGATAAATGTCTCTTACCCAGTTCATCCAACTACTGGTTGATTTACGAAACTCAATTAATTCAGGATATCCTTTTTTGGGATGTTCTTCTATCACCCCTGAAAGAATTACACCATATTGGGCTCGGGTCACAGCGACATAAAACAAACGGATATATTCGGCGAAAAGTTCTTGAAAGGCATTTTTCCGTAATAATCTGAGAATTACAGAATTTGATTTTTTACCCATATGCGAGGAGAATGTGAATCCCATTTCTATATGTTCATTACCTGATTTATCCGGAATAGACGCCATGGAAAAGCTGGATTTATTATCAAAATTCATCAGTCTATGTAGATCGGGTAAAACAACAAATGGAAAATCTAAACCCTTTGCTTTGTGTATGGACATGATGACAATATCGCTATTTACGGATAACTGGGCAAATTCCTCATCAGGATGAGTAGATCGTCTTTGTCTGAGCAATGACTGAATCCGAATCAAATGTTTGCCATCCAATGACCATTTGTGAATCAGCCTGATACATTTATGAATATTTTTCCATCTTTGAGGTCCATCACTTTCAGAGAGATATCCTAACTCGCGAAACTCAGTGTTAAAAATGCCTGTCAATAAACGATCTAATGGATCTATATGGACCTTATAAAGCCAATTGTTTATTTCTTTAAATATGTCAGGGAAATCGTTTTCCAATAATTCAAATACAGGAAATCGCCCCCTTGCAGGTTCGAGCATCTGGGTAAGCTCATCATCATTCAGGGCAAAAATCGGAGATCGAAGAAGACCTGCCAGAGCCACATCATCCAGTGGATTGATGAGAACGGATATGATCATTTCAACATCCATAATTTCCTGGCGACTATAAAACCCCCGACTACCAATAATTTCAGCCTTTAAGCCACTTTGTTTGAATGCCTCACGGTATGGACCAATATTGCTTTTTACATTTTGCAGCAATACGCCGATTTTAGGTTTCCCGGGTGGGCAATCTAATTGTTTATAATGTGGTGTTTCCTGGAGGTCTTTTATTAAAGTTGCCAGATGTCTGGCATAAGCCAAATCATCCTGTTTATATGTTGATTCATCACTTTCGGGTTCATCGGCTCCAACCGTCAAAATATTTACATCCATAAAGCCGCCAATGCTGCGATCTTTTTCTTTTACATTCATTGATTTATTGAGAGGATAGGATGTAGGATTGAATTTTGCTTCATATGATTTTCGTTTTTCACTTTCAGGCGAAAACAGCTTAGAAAATAAAGGATTAATAGCTCTATTGATAAATTCAGCTGACGATCGATAATTGTCATCAAATTCAATTTCCAATGGAGGAATATCCTTGTTCTGCAAATCCTTGATGGCCTGGTTTAGCACTTTCACATCAGCATTTTGAAATTTATAAATGGACTGCTTTTCGTCCCCGACAAGAAATATTCCTTTTGACCGTATCAGTCCATTTGAAGAACAGATTGTCTTGATGATAGACCATCTCAAATCATTGGTGTCTTGAAACTCATCCACCATGATATGCGGGAATACTCGACCGTATTGTTCACCAATTTCAGGATGGTCTGATAACAACATATTAGATTGAAACAAAACATCAGAATAGCTGATCATGTGGTTCTCAAGTTTTTTCTGCCATAGCAACTGGGCAAACTCATGGTAGAGCTCAACTATGTCAACAAGTAGCTTGGCAGCCAATTGATCATCTGAAGTAAATAGGCTATTAATTATTTCATCAGGTAGTATGGATTTGATTTCAGCTATACATTCAAGGAAATTTTGTTTGATTGCTTTTTGATCATTAATCTCAAACCCGTGGTTTTTCCAGATTGTTTGATTGGGCAGGAAATCCACCTTCTTTTTATATGTGCCACTTGCTGTTACAAGTATGGGGTGAATATTTTGGCGGTAAAATGATTTTGATCCATTTGATTGAACAAAGTTTTCAATCATATTCTGCATTAACTGGAGTTTCTCTTTGGTATCATCAGGCATTCGGATGGCGAGAATCTGTTTAAATGTTTCAAAAAGGATTTCAGCAGCCTGACCGACCGGGGCATCTGGCTCATATTTATCCTGCCATAACTGGAATATTTCTTCTGGAGTTTTGGATGAATACTGATCTTCCCAAGTTGATACTTCGTTATGATTTTCAAGTAGATATTGGATGGCAGACCTGATCCTATACAAACCAAGATGATCTACAAGATTAAGAAAATTTTCATTATTATTAGAATAAAGCTGCTGAAAAAATTCATGCAGAGTGTTTTGGGTTAAATCCCTAATATCATTTTCATCGCCGGTAGAAATGGTCGGATCAATTTTCGCCTGTATGGGATGCTCCCGTAGTATTTTTGCACAGAATGCATCAATGGTTTTTATCTGATTTCGAGAGAAGGTTTCAAGTATCCAGTCTGAATATCCATGTGCACTTGAGTGGAGGATGTTTTGACCAAGACCGTCTATTTCTAATTTGCCTTTTCGGATGAGAGTATTGATATCCTTATATATCCGGCTGGACATTTCTGCGGTGGCTTTGTTTGTGAAGGTGATTACCAGAATGTTTGCTGGTCCCAGCCATTCGGCTTTTGGTGTATCCATTGATTTTTTGGCAAATTCATCCAGAATGGCGATATATCTTTTGGATAAAGCATAGGTTTTTCCTGCACCGGCGCAGGCTCGGATGACGACATTTCTATTCAGGTCGAGGGCTTTAATGAGATTAGACAATGTATATATTTTAGATTAATTATTTGGTATGAAATATTTTCATATAAAAATCATTTCCTAAATTTATCAGGAATAATTCAGGAAAACTAAACATGAAGGAAGACACAATAGAATACCGGCGGGTTTCAGCTGTTATAACCGGACGCGTTCAGGGCGTCTACTACCGGGAATCAACCCGCCGACGGGCTCTGAAAATTGGCGGATTAACAGGATGGGTAAAAAATCAGCCAGATAATACCGTCAAATTAATTGTGGAAGGAAATCGAGAGGAGGTACAACAATTACTGGATTGGTGCCAATCCGGTCCGCCTATGGCAAGAGTTCAATCAATTGACATAGTTGAAGAAAACTATATAAACGAATTCACCGACTTTATTGTGAGATATTAGATGATGGCTTGGATCCGCTGAGCTGCCATGGGACTGTACAAAAATTACATGAATCATTTGAGAGATTTAAATATTCATTATTATTAAAAAAGGGAGCAGATGCTCCCTTTTAGAATAGAATTTGTTTCAAAAGACAGTAGTGTTAAAAGAATACAATAACACCGGCACCAATAACGGTCATACCAAAGTCATCATAATCACCCAGCCCCTTAAAATAATCAAGACCAAGATCAATATAAACTGATTCACTTAAGTTCATAAGCATACCACCCTCAATAACTAACTGATTTACATTATCACTATCACCATATTTGACGGTATAAAACGAACCACCTCCATAAATATTTCCCATGAAATACTTGGCTCCAAATCCAATGCCAGTCATGGCGTCATCATCTTCGCTGTATTTTAGATATTCTAATGATCCTGTAATCAAAAGGTTATCCATGAAAAAATACCCCCCTGATGGCATTGCAGTTATTAATGATCCATCATCATCTTTAACTTTTGTCCACGAGATTGATCCAGAGATAGTTTTTGTACCAGCTGTGAATTGTCCAAATGCAATGCTACCAATCACAGACAAGATAATAAGTATTTTAAATAATTTCATTTATTTTCCTTTGGATTGATTTTTAATTGTCTTTAAGACTGTTAATAGTTTAGGGTTTTATAGGAATTTAATCAAATAGTAAAATAAGATATACATACCTATTAATGTATTAATAGTTGATTTGTCAATCTATTTTATTGGTATTTGATACACCTGTAAATAGCTAAACTTTACGATGTATTTTAATCCATATTCAGGGATTTCGTGAGTCCTAGGATGATTCTGGGAATCTACAAGGAACATCCAAAGGTGAAATAATTTAGGGATTCGCCAGAAGAGACAATCTCACCGGTAATACATAAATTTTAACAGTAAATTGGAAAATAAGTTTTGAATAATCACTACAAAAAAATGAATAATATCCTGGCATGGATTGCGTTCATCCTTTCTTTTATCGTTTATCTTTCTACGATGGCACCAACCACATCATTCTGGGATTGTGGCGAATTTATTGCTACCTCGGTAATCATGGGAGTACCCCATCCGCCAGGGAGTCCATTATTTCTACTAATCGGCAATGTTTTCTCTCATCTGCCGTTTTTTACGGATGTTGGGGCAAGAGTAAATCTAATATCTCCAATTGTCTCAGCGTTGGCTGTCCTGCTATTATATCTTATTATTGTCCAGCTTATCGAAGAATGGAGAGGACCTGTAAAAACAAATTCAGAGGCAATAATTACCTTTGGAGGTGCATTTGTTGGTGCTTTGACCTTTTCACTCACAGATTCTCATTGGTTCAATGCGGTGGAAGCTGAAGTATACTCAATGGCAACATTTTTTACGGCAATCATTGTCTGGCTTATCCTCCGCTGGGCACAGGGCATAGGAAATCAAGGTAATGTGAGAAATATCCTTCTCATATCTTATTTAGTTGGTTTGGCCATTGGTATTCACCTGCTGAACCTTCTTGCTTTTCCTTTTCTGGCGCTTATCATCTACTATAAAAAATATCCATTTCGACCTCTTTCATTTCTAATTGTAATCGCTTTAACAGGGATCGCTTTTGCCGTCATATATCTTGGGATTATCAAAGGAATTCCCAACTTACTGGACAAAACAGGATTGTCCATGACAATCATAATTATCTTGGGTATTTTTTCTGCAACGGCCTATTTTATCAAATCTAAAAAAACATTGCTTGCCACATTATTGGCTTGCCTTTCATTAGTATTGGTAGGATATTCCACATATACGACAATTTTTATCAGAGCGGTCCAGAATCCTGCTATCAATGAAAATTCACCTGATACCATTGCCGGGGCAATCTCCTATCTAAATCGTGAACAATATGGTGATTGGGATATTCTGAATAGAAAATCTACCCTTCAGCGACCTGAAAATACTTACTGGAAACGATACACTTTAAATCGAAGTAAACCAAAACCAAAAGAGGTACGAGACTTTATTTGGAATTATCAGGTAAAGGAAATGTATCTGCGGTATTTTGCCTGGCAATTTATCGGTAAGGGGGATATGGATTGGCCGGTGATCAATAAAAAAGGCAAACTTCTTCGATATAAGGAAGGAATCAATTCCACAAGATATATTATACCATTGGCATTTATTATAGGAATGATTGGTATGGTATTTCATTTCCAGCAGGATTGGCGAAGAGCCCTGGCTGTGTTGGCCCTGTTTGTTACTACTGGCCTGCTCATCATTTTATATTTAAATCAATATGATCCCCAACCCCGGGAAAGAGATTATTCATATGTGGGTAGTTTTTTTACATTTTCAATCTGGATTGGAATAGGTATTGCCGGTATTGCAGATTGGATTTCAAAGCTGGTGAAGGATGCAAACGGTTCAAAAATGGCAACTGCAGGATTAATGATTCTGCTATTTATAATGATGCCGGTGAATATGCTGGCAAAAGATTATCGAGAACATAATAGGGCTGGAAATTATGTGGCATGGGACTATGCCTATAATATGCTGAATTCCTGTGAGCCGGATGGAATCATATTTACCAATGGTGATAATGATACATTTCCACTATGGTATCTTCAGGAGGTGAGGGGTATACGTAAAGATATACGAGTTGTGAACTTAAGTCTGCTTAACACACCATGGTATATTCGACAGTTACGGGATGATCCGCCGACCCTTCCATTAAAAATGTCAGATAATGATATTTCTGGAATTACACCAATCGTTTGGGAGCCCAAGGATATTTCAATTGCGGGTCCTGTCCCAGATAAAACACCAATTACATGGAATCTGAAACCCACTTACGCCGGGAGATATATCCGAGTGCAGGACCTGATGGTATATCGAATCATCAAAGATATGAAATGGAAAAGACCTATATATTTTGCAGTAACCGTTTCTCCTGATAATCAAATTGGTCTGAATAAATATTTACAAATGGAAGGTCTGGTTTACAGACTTACTCACGAAAAAGGTAGTGAATTAGATTATAAACGAATGCTCCAGAATATCACTCAAACGAGCAATATGGATAAACTCATTGTCACTGCAGATGATTATCGTAAACATATGGCATCTGACGATGGAGTCTATCGATATCGAAATCTGGATAATCCAGAAGTATTTTATAATTCAAATATCCAAAGATTAATCCAAAATTACCGATCAGGTTTTTTACGGCTGACACTCAGTGATGTGTATTCTGGCAATGACTCAAAAAAAGAAAACGCCTACCGGATTCTAAAAGATATGGATCGATATTTCCCCAATGATTTACTGCCGTATAATAGTCCTGATTTAGAATTACAAATTGCCCGATTATATAATGGTGCAGGAGATGTTGAGGAATTCAAAAAGAGATTGCTGGATATTGAAAACTATGTTGATCTTCCAATGGAAACCCATTATTATATTGGTCAGATGTACTTAAATGAATTATCTGATTACGAATCTGCCATCCGGGTTTACAAATATTTACATGGATTAAAAGAATATTCCCATATACCCAATTTTATGGAAGGATTAGTCCAAGCCTATTCCAGATCGGGGCAAATTACTGAGGCTGTTGAAGTATTAGAAAACTGGATATTGTCCAACCCGGATGATACAGAAGCAAAGTCTATGTTAAAATATTTGAAAGAAGAGGAATCATAAGTCTTCCCCTTGTATCGATAATTATTCCCCATTTTAATGGTTCAGATATAATTGATTCATGTCTGCAATCATTGAAGTTATGCTCGTACGAGAATCTTGAGATAATTCTTGTTGATAATTATAGCTCTGATGACAGTGTCAGTTTTGTACAAAAAACACACCCGCATGTTTGTATTATCCAAAATTCCGAAAACCATGGTTTTGCAGGCGGATGTAATATTGGCTCTAAACAGGCAAAGGGAAAATACCTGCTCATATTAAATAATGATACTATCCATGAACCGGATTGGATCTTGCCATTGGTAAATATCTTAGAATCAGATGCAACAATATCATCCGTTCAGCCCAAAATATTAAATTTTCATAAACGTCAACTTTTTGACTATGCCGGTGCATCTGGAGGATTAATGGACATGTTCTGTTTTCCATTCAGCAGAGGCAGAGTTTTTGATACCGTTGAAATAGATAACGGCCAGTATGATGATCCAATTGAAATATTCTGGGCTTCAGGGACAGCATTTCTCACCAGAAAAGATTTGTTTTTAGAGATGGGTGGTTTTGATGAAGATTTGTTTGCTCACATGGAAGAAATCGATTATCATTGGAAAAGTCAGTTGATGGAATATAGAATATTTGTTCAGCCATCGTCAGTAGTGTATCATATGGGTGGAGCAACCCTTCAATATTCATCTCCAGAGAAAACCTATCTAAATCATCGTAACAGTTTTCTGCTGCTGTTGACAAACTATAGTTTTATCAACAGTGTTATATTATCAATTCCACGATTTATGATGGAATTATTATCGGCATTTCGCGATGTTTTTTCAAATCGAACAGATCATGGGATTGCTCAATTCAGAGCACTTTGGTGGATTATTAGTCATCCTGAAATTGTAATCAAAAGACAAAAAAAAACCAGAATGATCCGAATACTAAAAGATGCAGATATTATGGTGAATATGTACAGAAGAAGTCTGGTATTTGATTATTTTGTTTTAAAAAAGAAATCATATATAGAAATTTTCGGGGAATGATGCCAAAGTCAAAATTGTCAATTGACCATATTGTTCATTATGTAGAGAATCTAGATATTGCAGTAAAGGATTTTCAAAAAAACGGCTTTAACGTTTTAAGAGGAGGTATCCACACTGGTGGGTTAACTCAAAATGCGATGATCCATTTTTTAGATGGTACATTTATTGAATTAATATCTTTCACTAATTCTATACAATCGACTTTTTTTAAATGGATGTTCAGGCTTCATCTCAGCAGTTTTATTCATAATTCTCCGAGAATGACTGTCGCAAAACGAGTCGTCTCCCGAATGGCGCTCTGCCCTCAGGGTATGATTGATTTTGCCGTAAAATCAAGATCATTCCAGGATGATTATACCCGGATAACACATGAAGGTGTACAATTATCAGCTCCCGCTGATATGACGAGAAAATTACCAGACTTAGATCTATCATGGCAGATGAGTATCCCGGATTTTCACGAGCTGCCTTTTCTCATATCAGATTATAATGTGATTCCTGTTCTTAGTCAGGATGCGGCAATTCATGAGAATGGCGCCGCTGGAATTTCAAAGATTTTGGTTTTTACAAATAAACTTAAAAAGACCTCCGAATACTATCAAGCGTTTTTGGGTATCGATGCTGAAATTGTCAATAATGAATCGAGAAAAGCGGTTGTGTTTAACTCTACACCAAGTATTATTGAAATAGTTAGCCCCAAAAATCCAAAGATGGATTCCAGTGGTTATGGAATATTTGCTCTTGAATTTAAATTTCCAGATCAACCCACAGAAGCCAACTAGCAAACGATCTTTTAGATAAACATCCTTTTCATATCTGGTAATAGCTTTCTGTTGTTTAAATTGGATTAAACATAATCTGGGATGGATAAGTCAAAGGGTATTTCTCCAATATAATTGATTTGATCAACTTGCATTCTGGATTTAATTACATGTATTTCTACACCAGTTTTTTGAGCATGAACCAATGCTTTGCCAAGTTTGGGATCTCTTTCCCATTGCGGAGTAAATAAATCTACATCATGTCGCTGCACAACAAATAGGACCATACAATTATTTCCAGCTTCCTTCATTTCTGAGAGATGCATCAAATGTTTTCTACCTCGTTCGGTAACAGCATCCGGGAATTTTGCGACCCCATTTTCAACATAAGTCACAGATTTAACTTCAAGGTATAACAATTTGTCATCATTCCTCAACAGAAAATCAAAACGACTTTTCCCCACGGTACATTCTCTTTTTTCTACCTGCCAATTTTTGAGAAATGACATGGATTTATTCTGAATGAGATATTCGACAAATGTATTTGGGAGCCAGGAATTAATAGAAATCAAAGTATTCCCGGAATATACTGCCTGGGTAGAATAACCGGTTTTACGATGAAGGCCATTTTCTTTTTTAACCAAAAGTTTTACCCCGGGAAAAAGTAGTTCCTTTAGTCTGCCGGGATCAGGTAAATGACTAAGATATTTGATGCCGTCAATTTCAATTTCAGTCAGAAATCTATTTGGACGACTAATAAATTTGGCGGTTATTAATTTCCACGGTAATTTCATTTTATGTGAGTCTCTTTAGGATATTTCAATAATAATAATTGCGTGAAACTAATCATTTATACCATTCAATTTCATAATTTAAAAAACTAAAATTAATGTAATATTTACTTAAGGAATGAACTGAAATCTCTTTAAATTTTAATTCCGTTATGACCAAATACTCCAATCATTTCCTCATTGCCATGCCCCATATGATGGATGCCATCTTCAAAGAAAGCCTGGTATTCATGTGTGATCATGATGAACAGGGCGCTATGGGTATAATTGTCAACAAACCAATGATGACGGATAATGTTGAAGAAATTCTTACCCAGACCCATCTTGATCAAATCACCCCATATCCCAATGTATATTTTGGTGGTCCTGTGAGGATTGAACAGGGCTTGTTTCTTCATGACAAGAACTACAACATTGATGGAACATTTACAATTTCAGATGAGGTTTCGCTCACCACAAACCCTGATATCATAAATGATATCTTAATTGGCAAGGGCCCCAAATATTTCCGTTTCACACTTGGATATGCTGGATGGGGGTTAGGACAATTGGAGCGAGAAGTTGAAAATGGAGATTGGCTTGTAATGCCTGCAACTGGTGATTTCATTTTCCAGACACCTGACAATAAAAAATGGAAAAGTGCTGCCAGTCAATTTGGTATAGACATCCTGGATTTTAATGGTCAGACAGGGCAGGCATAGGAATCTCCTTCACACCAAAATAATTTTACTCGTTGGGTTGAAGCCCATTTTCTTATTGTTCCATCTACCGTTAAAATATCAGTCTTAATGCTCCAATCAATCTGGCATCAATCCTTTATCAGCAAAACTGGTGATTTGATTGCCGGCGATAATAATGTGATCATGAACGACCACATCGATAGATTTACATGCAGATATTAATTTATTGGTAATTGACCTATCATCCCTTGATGGCTGGGGATTTCCTGAGGGGTGATTATGAACAAAAATGACAGCCGCTGCATTATTCTGCAATATGAATTTGATTACTTCCCGCGGATAAACTGCACTTGTGGTAATTGTACCTGTAAAAAGTTTTTCAACTGAGATAATTCTGTTTTGTCCATTTAACAAAACCAGGAGAAACGACTCTCTGTTTTTATCCCTGAGACGATGCTTGAGGTAATCGATCACATCATTGGATGATTTTACATAATCGGTGTTAATAATCTGATCCTTCAAATATCGTCTTGAGACGGCTTGTATCATTTTAATGCCAAAAACATTTGCCGGCCCAACTCCGTATTCTTTTTTTAATTCATCTGGATGAGCTTCAAGAACGCCTTTTAATGATTTAAATTTTTTGATCAGATTCTTGGCGGTATTTTTTTGATCCCGTCTGTTGTCGGCAAGTTTTAATAAGAGTTCGATGACCTCATAATCCAGAAATCCTTCCAAACCGCCATCTAAAAATCTTTTACGCAATCGTGCATAATGTCCATGTTCATTCATTTTGGTCTCCTTCATAACCTGAGAATTACCTAAAAATAATTTGATTCGAGTATTCTACCCAACAATTTAATTAAAATTTATTGATGAGATATGAAAAATGCAAATCCCAAAATATTTAACTGACAATTTCTCCTGGCCTGGAGGTTATGTAAAAGAGGTGATCGGAACCAATATGGATGGCATATTCATACAAATAAATGCATATTCACGGTGCATTTGGAGAAGGGAATAATCAATGTGTGCTTTGAAGATGATTCCCAAAAAGAAATGGATTTGATTAGTATTGAGAAATTATAAAAATAAGCGGGTACCACTCATTTGCGAGCATGATAGATTAGATACCGCATTCCAGATAATTATGGAATGCGGTATGATTATTCTACAAATTACTGACTACGTCTCTGACGGCTTCAGCAATATTATCGATTTGCCACGCCTCAATGGTCAGGGCAGGAGCAATTCGTACTGTTGAATGATGTGTTTCCTTGGCATAAACTCCATGATTTAGCAATTCTAAGGAGACCCTATGACCATCGAGATGTGGTTTGTTAAACATCTCGAAAGCAATGAGTAATCCTTTACCTCGGACTTCCTTTATTTTATCGGGGAATTCAGACTTAATATCATTAAAATGCTGCATGAGTTGAGCACCACGTATGCGGGCATTTTTGGCAAGACTCTGTTCAACCAATACTTTTGTTGCGAAAACAGACACCACACAGGCAAGGGGATAACCGCCAAATGTTGAGCCTTCAGATCCAGGTGTCAAAACACCAATTACATCATCACGACCTGCTACAAAAGATACTGGCAATATGCCGCCACCGGCGGCTTTACCGCAACCCATCAAATCAGGTTTTATACCGTATAACTGATGGGCAAAATTAGCGCCAGTTCGTCCGAAACCAGTTTGAACTTCATCCATGGCAAGAAGGATGTTATATTTCTTGCATAATTCTGCAACTGCCGGCCAATAGCTGTCATCAGCGATGATCACACCGGCTTCACCCTGGATGGGCTCAACGAGGAATGAAGCAATTCTATCTCCTTTTTCAGCAAACAGTTGTTCAAGAGCGTGAATATCGTTAAATGGAACGAGTTCAATTCCAGGAACAAAAGGTCCAAAATCAGATTTGGCATCCGCGTCATCTGACAGCGAGACTGCAGTCATTGTACGGCCATGAAAATTTCCCCGGGCAGCGACGACAATCGCCTCATTTTCGGGTATGCCTTTAACACGATATCCCCAACGCCGTGACAATTTAAACATCAACTCAGGGGCTTCAACACCTGCCACCTTTGGCACGACTCGATCCATCTCAGTAATTGCTGTGGTTGCCATTAAAAAGGCAGCCATATATTTGTGGCGGATAGACCTTGGAACAGTTGGCAGTTTATCCACCGTGAGGTGGTGAACAACGGCATCGACAATTGTTTGATTCAGCTGGCCCTGATTGACTGCAGAATAGCAGCATAATCCATCTATCAATTCTTCCTCTACAAAAGATTTTACATCTTCAGAGTTTGGTTTTCTACAAATTAGGGTTGATGAGTCCTGAACATGTGAAACAACTACATTCTCAAGTGGACTATAATTTCTTCCGCCTTTTTCTATTTCAATATTTTCGTGTTCCCGAGGTGTGAGATCACCAATTCGTATTCCATTAATAGTGAGATCATCACCATATCCCTGGATTGAAAGTTCAGCCATAACGATTCTCCTTTTAAACTGTGTTTTTTAAGTAAATCACAGTTGATTTGTGCAAGAATAATATTTTTCAGCTTCTGAAAGCTGCCAAATTTATTATGATATACTTCTCATTTCCGGCGATTATTCAACAAGAATCAGAGAAATTTATAACGGTATTTAATGACTTAATTTTGTATTCAGGATTGATTCAATTTTCTCTATTTTTGAATTCATACGGGAGTTGGAACCAAGTCGATAATCTAACTTGATATTTACGGCTATACGGTTTGAATGTAGTTTTAAATGAGAAAAACAATCGCTTATGACTTTCATAACATCGCTCCATGATCCTTCTAAAATAGTTCCCATGGGGGTTAATTTATATGGTATATGACTTTCATCAATGATTTTTAAGATTTGTGCTACATAGGTGCTAACACTTTCACCTTTATCGGTGGGGTAAATTGAAAATTCTGCAAGAATCATTTACACGTCTCCAATTTGATTGAATTAAAATAAACAATGAGTAAGTAATTTAGACTTGAAAAGGGAAATGATAAATTTTTAAAAGGACATTGAACTGTGAGAAAATGCAGAATGTTGAGATGATACTTTAAATTAAATAGATGAATCATCCTATAGCAAGAAATAGCCGTGTGTATCCACTTTCCGGCTATAAATATTTACGTCTCGTTTATAAAATGAAAATTCAAATTATGGTTTTCTGACTAAATCCTATAAATTATTTTCTCCTGAAGGAAGTTTTTAAGAAAATGTGTACATTTAATTTGTGTACATTTCCCTTCCTGAAAATGAGGAAATTATGTTAAAAAATATTACTCTAAGTGCTGAAGAAGAATTAATACGCAAGGCAAAAGAAGTAGCAAGGCGAGAACATACTACCCTGAACGCTAACTTTCAGCAATGGTTAAAACAATATGTCATAAAGAATACAAAAGTTGTAGATTTTAATAAATTTATGAATCAGCTTGATTATGTAGATTCAAGTGGAGAGTTTACACGAGGTAGTACAAATGAACGATAAATATTTTATAGATACAGATATATTTATTGCATCATTCAATTCTAAGAAACCGACAAAACAAAAAACGGCAATCAGTTTAATTGAACGGGCATTGCGTACTTCCTCAGGTATTATTAGCTACCAGGTTCTACAAGAATTTCTGAATGTTGCTACCCGGCATTTCCCGACCCCGATGTTACATGTTGATTGTCAAAGATATTTGAATAATGTTCTGGAACCTCTTTGTGAGGTGTACACCAATATTGAGTTGTATCACAGCGCTCTGGATATAATGGATAGCCTCAAATATTCTTATTATGATTCATTGGTGATTGCAGCTGCATTACGTGTGGATTGTAATTATTTATTTTCGGTAAATATGGTTCACAAACAGAAAATAGAGAATACGATAATTTTCAATCCTTTTCTTTAATTGCCTTCTTCAGATTGCACAAGAATATTGTTTTCTCGGATAAAATCACCTATTTTTCTGTCCTCTTGCATGATATGCTTCGTAATCCAATTGATTAAAAAGTGAATCATATTGAAAGTATTAACTGAGCGCCCTTTTTTTATTTCTAAAAGATAATTAACAACGCTATTAACAAACTCCTGGTGATCCCTTTTTTGCGTCTTTAAATCGGGATACTTTATTCGTGTCATCAGTTCTTCTTCCGATTTAAAATGATACTTTGTATAATCTACCAAAAATTTTAAGGTATTACCAATTTCAACATTGGCCTGCCCTTTTGCAATTGAAGATTGTAATTTATTAAAATGGGATACCAGCGTTTTATGCTGTTCATCAATAATTTCCACACCAATGTTAAATGATTCGTTCCATTCCATAATAACTCCTAATTATATGGATTGATAAAATTTATAGATATTCAAAAATTGAATTACATTTCTCTGTTTAAAGTTGCCTCCAAAGCTGAACTGATTTTTGACTCGATTTCTGTCAAATGAACTTTTGTGTATGAGTCAAGTGCAGGATGACTTTTAATTCTTTTTATCTTTGATTTCAAATCAATGAGATTATTTCGAGCAAGTGAGACTGCATCTCCGGGATAATCATTGTTTTTTTGAAGCAGGATACTAACCATAATATGTACATGAGTTCTTTGCAGTTTTCGTCTATAGCTATTAATATTTTCCCTCTGTTCCATTTCAGACCATAAAGACATTTGCAATGTATTAAATAATTCAGACATCTTGAATATTTCTTCATTGATGGGAGTTTTTAATTCGTTATCCTGCATCCTGTTTAAAACAGATTTTGAGTATAATCGTGATAATGCCCGTGCCTGTATTGCAAATACAACATCATGAATCGGATAATCATGCCTTGCTCTTGTCCAATTAGATCCTTGAAAATCACCAAAATACCGGGGAGCAAGTTTGTTCAATAATTCTGGAGAAAACTGAAATGCATCTTCAGAAAAGATTTGTGCATTTAAAAATTCCAATGCCTGACGCTGTTTTAATGCTGGAACCACTTCGAATGGGATTCTGCCATTTGGATCACCGACATGATCCCGATATGCATATACCCCACCAATATATTTGGGTACATTATTACACATATTCCGATACTCGCCGATACCCTGACCGAACACAGATCGTAACTTGTAATATGATTCATTGTCACTTTCAAATTTTTCAGGCAGGATCTTCCACAATTCATTGACCATTTCAATTCTTGCTTGATAATACTCCAATGGATCACTGGTCATATCATATAAGTTGCAGCTGGGATCCATTCCACGCATGGAATATCCTCTGGCATCTTCGTCTGTACAATAAGCGAGCAGTGGTTCGGCACTTCTGCTGGCGATGCTTTTTAAAAATTCATCTTCTGTTTCAAATTCTGACTTGTCAAAAGGTCGGTAGGCATATTCAATCGCCCAGTAATCATACACCCCAAGAGTAGTATGATAATAAGAGCCCTGCGGCTCGCCTTCTGGTGAAAGATTTATTGGAGTATAATCCATAACTGAACCGGCAATACCATATTCGTTTGTAAAGTCATAATTTTTTAATAATTCGAGAGGATATATCGAAGTACCTCGGAAATTATGCCGCAAACCTAAAGTGTGACCTACTTCATGGACTACCAAATCTGACAATCCTGCCATGACAAATTCTTCAAGATCATCGGTATCAATTGTGCCATTTGCCAAAAGAAAATTTGAAGCAAAAACCATTTGTCGATGTTTTTCCTGTGAATACTCACATTGATGATTATTGTAATTTTCTAATTCATTTGGCGGATCCATCCAATTCAATACATCGCTCATTGAAACCGGTGTGATAAATTCATCATACTCCCGATAAAAATGTCTCACATAATCTGAGCTAATGCGAATATCTGCATCATATAACTCACCGGTAAACGGATTGGCCCGGGATGGTCCAACTGCATAACCGCCACCAGGCTGAATTATCCAGCGAATAGTATTATATCTTGAATCAGCCGGATCCCAATCAGCATCATCAGGCATTATATTCGCTACCATGGCATTTTTAAAACCGATTCTTTCAAATGCCTCATTCCACATAAGTATACCTTCGGCAATGGCTTGACGATATTTCTCCGGAGTAGTATTTTCAATCCAAAAAACAATGGGTTCTACAGGTTCAGATAATTTTGCACCGGGATCTTTTTTTACAAGATTCCAGCGATTGATATAATATTTATACGGTGAGTTGAGATCAAGTGATGAGTAATCCTGATAAAAGGTTTGAAAGTGTCCAACGCGATCATCGGCCACTCGTGGCTGATAATCCGATTCAGGTATAGCAGATAAACTAAAATGATATTTATGCAACATGCTTCTTGAATCTGCAAGTGTGCTACTGCTGTGTGGTTTGTCAGATTTAAAGTGAAGGGCAACACCAACCTCGGTATTTTCGGTGAATGATTTTAGTGTTGTAAATGAGCTGTTATCCTTGTCAAAATTATATTTTCGCTTCCATTTACCTGTCCGATAACCCACCAGAGTATATTTATCTGTAAGAAAGAAATCCTTCATATCGATCAGAATTTTCCCGTTGATAGAATCAGGCTCTGATAAAATCTTTGATTTTAATAAAATTGCATTTGGAAACTGCTGCTTAATAGCTCTTGCGGTTGGTGTGTTTTCTTCGGCACGATAACGAGTGTTTGCCTCAATAAGTTGGATGCTCTCACCAAATTTCTTAAAGAAAAATGGAAAAGATCCCATCATGGACCCGCTATCAAAATATGCTGCATCACCGGATTGACGGGTCACATTCCAAAGATAAATTTGTTCAAATTGATCAGGGTGAATCGAGAAGTAAGCAGCATTTTTTTCTATATCCCAATACATATCAAATAAACCGGATATTTTCTCATAGTCATCAACGAGTTCTTCAAATGCAGGTAGTTTAGATTTATCCTTTTCTTCTTCTTCAATATCAACTGTAACTACAGGAGTCTTTTTTGTAGAATCTGCATCAATTTGCAGTGATGGTTTTGGCGTATCTTGTGTGAAAATAACCGTAATAAATATGATACTGGTAATAAGAAAATACTTAACTCGGGGCATGAATAGATTCCTTTGGAATATTAAGAGATTGATAAACATTGACATTCTTTGACTGACGTGAAATTTATCCCACTTTCTACTATTGAATTAAATAATAAAATAAATTCTTAGATATTAACATCACGGTTAGAAAAGTATCATAAATGAAATATGAATTAGGGAAAGACAAAACGAACAGTTTTCAGATGGAGTTAGGTATAAATAGATAAATACATTAATAGGGGTGACTGAATGGGAAGTTACAGGTCAACAAATGGGACGTGCATAGGATCAATTCAAAATTAAAATGCCTAAATCCAAAGAAGAATATTATTATTGCAGTTGTAGGGTTATCTGATTATTATCTTCAACTTCAGGTTGTTTATTGGATTTTGACACGGTGATTCCAAGCAGTCTAACTGGTTTTTCAAGTTTTGGGGAAAACAGTAAACCCATAGATTTATCAAAAATATCCTGTTGATCGATGACGTAATCTTTAAAAGTTTTACTTCGTGTATGAATTTCAAAATCAAAATATTTAATTTTCACAGTAAGCGTTCTACCCATGAATTTTTTCTTTTCCAATCTGGTTGCAACAACCCGGGATATCATTCCCAATTGTAATGTGAGTGTTTCTTTATCTGAATAATCTGTATCAAAGGTACGTTCTGCTCCAAGTGATTTTCTAATTCTTTTAGTTGATACTTTTCGGTTGTCTTCTCCCCTCACAGCATGATAGTAATACTTACCTGATTTTCCAAAAAGATGCATAAGTTCAACTTCTGTTTTTTTCTTTAGATCTGCACCGTTAGAAATGTCAATTGATTTCATTTTTTCGGCTGTAACTTTTCCAATTCCATAGAATTTTTGAATGGGGAGTTTCTCCAAAAATTCAATTGCTTCATCTTCAGGTATAATTGTCATTCCATCTGGTTTATTCATCCCTGAGGCAATTTTAGCCAGGAATTTGTTGTAGGATATGCCAGCAGATGCGGTTAGCCCTGTTTCGGCTTTTATTCTTGCCCGAATTTCACGGGCAATTAAAACTGCTGAAGAGAATCTCAGTTTGTTTCGGGTCACATCGAGATATGCCTCATCCAGAGACAGAGGTTCCACTAAATCTGTGTAATCCCTAAATATGGCCATGACGTGCCTGGAAACTCCAGAATACACCTCAAAACGCGGTTTTACAAAAATAATACCGGGGCATTTTCGATATGCCGTGCGAGAAGGCATGGCAGAATGGATGCCGAATTTCCTCGCCTCATAACTGGCCGCCGCCACCACACCGCGCACCTTTGATCCCCCAACCGCAACCGGTTTACCGCGATATTCCGGGTTATCCCTTTGTTCAACAGATGCATAAAATGCATCCATATCAATATGAATTATTTTTGACGAATACATTTGATCATTTACCAGTCCAACTGATCCCCATCTCTAAAAAATAATCCTGATGGACCACCATCCGGTAATGTTGCCAAGCGAATCATACCCTGAACACCTTCTTCGAGGGAGCGGGGAGCGTTCTTTCCACCCATATCAGTTCGTACCCAGCCAGGACTTACAGAATTCACCAAAATATTTGTCCCCTTCAATTCATTATGAAGAATGATAGTCACGGCATTTAATGATACCTTTGATATACGGTAAGCAGGATATAGACCATTCATATCTGATAATTGTCCCATTGCACTGGAGACATTGACTATCCGGCCAAAATCATTTTCCTTCATTTTTGGTATAAACAATTGGCTCAATAATAAAGGGCCGTAAACATTCGTCATCATTGTCTGATTTATAATATTGGAGTTGATTGTTAGAATGGAGTTATCTGTACCAGAATCTGCATCATCAATCAGGATACCGGCGTTGTTCACAAGGATATCAATTTTGCCATATTTAGACAAAACTCTATCAGCAGCATGCTTAATGGATTGCTCGTCAGACATATCCAGAATAACAGAATCAATATTTTGGAATTGATCTTTTAATTTTGACATCACAGAATCAAGTGAGTCAGCATCCCGGCCTGATAAAATGGTGAAGTAACCCAATTCAGCAAAAGTTTTTGCGGCTTCATGACCCAAGCCTCGATTAGCACCGGTAACAAAAACTATTTTATTATTATTCATATTGTACCTTTTGAAAATTATTATTGGAAAATTGATTGTTGATTTAATTACTCGACAGAGTCATCACACATAGCATAGTTTTGCCAGAATCGTACGGATTCAGCCCATTCCTCTGAAGAATATATTCCCTTTGTACCACCAGGCAGCTGCAATTGGTTTCTCATCATAGTTACGGGACCCATTGGCATATATCCCAATCCTTCTGGAAGACAGTTGAAGGCAATGAGCTCCCAATCGGCATTTGTTTCATCTTCATTTGTTTCCGCAAGTACATCATGATGATAAAGGATAAGATTTACAGACCCTGCCGGTAATGGCGAGACACCAATGGCCCGGATTTGAATATAGGGCTCTTCATTTTCACGGCGCTGAGTGATAATTGCTTTTAATTGCATTTCATTGGAAATTTTAACCAAAGGACTAAAAAAATGACGAAGCAGTGAATTGGAGACATAAACAAGACGCACACCTTGGCGATATCCCGATTCAAAATGACCTGTATTCAACTGAGTGGCTGCATGTTCGGCGATCTCGTCAAATCCAAATCCCAGAGCATATGACTTACCGGAGCCTTTTACCTGACGGGTAACAAAACTATTTACCGAAACTGTTTCCATGTACGAATTCCTTTGTGAGTTTTTTGTCGGTAAATGTAAGAAAGAATAGTCAATTTACAGGATGATTATTCTCTTTTATTTGAGTGATTTGTCCTAATGAGTGAATCTCTAAAAGGTGTACTTACAACCATGTCCGCTTTTTTGCTGTGGGGAGTGGTGGCTGTCTTCTGGAAACTATTGAGTCATATTCCATCGATGACGGTCATGTCCCACAGGGTGATTTGGTCACTGGTTTTTGTTTCAATCATTCTGTTTACTCAATCCCGATGGCAAGAAGTCAAACTGGCTTTTTCATCCAAACGAAATCTACTGACTATCATGGCAACAGCGCTTTTGATTGGTACAAACTGGCTTGTTTTTATCTGGGCTGTGAATAATAATCATTTGATTGAAGCCAGCTTGGGTTACTTTATCAATCCATTGGTGAATATGTTATTGGGCATGATTTTACTAAAAGAAAGACTGGGGAGGTGGCAATTTCTGTCTGTGGGATTAGCCCTAGTCGGCGTTGTGATGCTTACCATACAGTCCGATCGACTTCCCTGGATAGCTTTGGTTCTGGCGTTTTCTTTTGCATTTTATGGTTTGTTACGAAAAACTGGAAAGGTAAACTCTCTTCCCGGATTGACTGGAGAATTAATAGTTCTTTTGCCGTTTGCCTTACTCTATTTATTAATGAAGGGCGGTGGACCCGGCGAACTATTTGGTGGAAACGATTTACCAGGTATTTTATTATTGATGTGCGGCGGTGTAGTCACAGCGATTCCACTTTTACTATTTGCTCATGGTGCCAGAAGGATTCAGTATATTACAGTCGGTTTTCTACAATATCTTGCACCCAGCGGACAACTGCTGATTGGCATATTCATATATCATGAACCATTCACTTCGTTACATATGATGTCTTTTGGATTTATATGGGTAGCATTACTTGTTTATTCTATTTCAGCTGTTTCTCAGTATAGAAGACAAAAATTAAGTTATAAAACCTGAACGTTGGCAGTGGCATGGCAACCACAAAAATCACCTACCTTTAAACAAATTTCAGCATCTCGACACAAAACATTTTGTTAGCAGCGAGTTGTATTTAATACACGATTATACAATAACTTTCTGTCGCACATAGGATATGGAAGGATTTTTTTTGCAGCCCTGATATCTCATTAATTCTGAAGTGCCTAATTAACCTTAAAGATAAATAAATTGAACGAGTCTTATTGGCTACCCTAAATTTCCACCAAATTTTAGGAGAATATTTATGTCAGACTGGGCAGTAATACTGGGGTCATCCAGTGGATTTGGCGAAGCTACTGCAAGAGAGCTAGCCAGCAAGGGGATCAATGTTTATGGTATCCACCTTGATAGACGAGCCGCAAAGGAACGAATTGATAAACTCATCACTGATCTAAAGTCAGAAGGTGTACAGGTTGTATTCAACAATATGAGTGCAACAGATGAAGATAAAAGACATCAGGTAATTGATGAACTGAAAAGTTTTGGGGATATCCGTGTAAAAGTTCTTATGCACAGCCTGGCATTTGGTGCCCTAAAACCAGTCATTGGCGAGAGTCCTCCTCAATCACTTTCACAGAAACAGATTGAGATGACATTGGATGTGATGGCAAGCAGCATTATATATTGGTCCCAGGATTTGTATGACGCAGGATTATTGAAAAAAGGAAGTCAAATTTTTGGAATGACCAGTTCAGGCGGACATTGTCAATGGAAAGCGTATGGGGCAGTATCAGCTGCCAAGGCTGCCTTGGAGTCATATAGTCGGCAATTGGCATTTGAATTCAGTGAGTTTGGTATTGCCAGTAATACTTTACAGGCAGGGGTAACAGATACTGCCGCATTGCGGAAAATTCCAGAAAATGAGAAAATGATTAAACTTGCCGAGTCAATGAATCCTGGTAAAAGACTGACTCAGACTCAAGATGTAGCAAAAGTTATTGGTCTTTTAGGTCTGGCAGAAGAAACCTGGCTCACTGGAAATACAATTCGCGTTGATGGGGGTGAAGATATCAGCGGGTAGTTGGTAAATAAATTTAATTAAATTAAAAACAATATGATTAAAAAAAAGGGGCTGTTTAAACAGCCCCTTTTTTTTAACAATTATAGTGTAGATATGAATGTTAAAATTTAGAATCTAACATTTATACCGGCATTGATATATCTTGGAGTACCAAGAAATACTTCAGCATTATCAGCATCATGTGAGGTTCCACCCCAACCATTATACTGACTATTATC
>Ga0233431_1000717_pt1 | contig 67966 bp, 58 predicted proteins | sample SI_118_April2016_FD_179867 | JGI IMG/M metagenome (GOLD analysis project Ga0233431, IMG submission 179867) | Seawater microbial communities from Saanich Inlet, British Columbia, Canada - SI_118_April2016_200_MG | ecosystem: Environmental > Aquatic > Marine > Inlet | place: Canada: British...
GCTGCCACTTCTACCGTTACTTTTTCCGGCCTTGGTACTGGTACTGACGATACGGTCGTTATCCTTAACGGCTCTAACCAGCTAACTACCGACGAGATAGACTCAAGGGTTTGGGGTAGTTCTCTAGTTGACTACTCTTCCACCACCGCTAGTTACATCCCTAAACTAAGTGACCCAGATACTCTAACCGACTCAGTCATCTACGAAGCGTCTAGTAACATTGGTATCGGGACAACCGACCCAGATGGCTTACTTCACTTAACCAAAGCTTCAGGTGATCCAGACATAGTCTTTGACATTGGTAACACAAACAAGTTTGTCATGGGAGTAGATGACTCTATGGCTGATATCTTTAAGATAGAAGCTGGTGATACTCTAGATGACACTACTCCTCCTCTAGCTATCAAGTCTGATGGTAATGTTGGTCTGGGGACTACTAATCCAGCTTACTTACTAGACATAGTTGGTTCTCTAAGGGCTTCTACTAACGTCACCTTCTTAGGTCTTGGTACTACCGCTGATAACACTGTCTTGGTCATAGATGGTAACAACAACCTTAATACCGACGAGATCGATAGCCGTGTTTGGGGTAGCACTCTAGTTGACTACTCATCCACTACTGCTAATTACATCCCTAAACTAAGTGACGCGGATACTATCACAGACTCAGTCATCTACGAAGCGTCTAGTAATATCGGTATCGGCACTACTGACCCATCTGAAAAACTAGAAGTTAACGGTAATATCCTTGCTTCAATCTATAAAGACTCATCCAACGCTACCTATTACCTTGATCCAGCCGCAACCGGTGATTCTTTAATTGTCGCTGGAAATATTGGTATTGGCACTACTGATCCATCCCAAAAACTTGACATAGCCGGTAACGTCAAAGCTGGTATCTACTACGACTCTGCTGACATTAACTACTTTCTTGATCCGGCCTCATCAAGTAACTCTCTTTTAGTTGCCGGAAATATTGGCATCGGCACTACCAATGCTACCGCTGAAATCACCCTAGCTGGTGGCGGCACAATCGACTCTATTGATAACTCCAACATCACCCTTGATGCCGGTAGTGGAACAGTGGTCATCGGTGCTTCAGGTACCGGTAAACTAGACGCTGGCGTTGTCGACCCCCCCTACACCATCAACGGTGACAAATACGCTACCTACATGGCTTCAATGGTCGGTATCAAAGAAGAAGCTACTGGGACTATCTACACTACCGAAGAGGTAGTCGGTATGGGCTACAAACACACCATAGACTTTAAGTCACAACCTAAAGGCTCTGATCTTTGGTTGTTCTCTAAGACTACTGACTTAAAGAAACACATAGAAGACTTAGTAGTCCTCCTCTCTCCAGCCGGTAGGACTAGAGCTTGGTATACCCTAGATACTCGTAACTATGTCTTGAATATCTTTACTAGTGAGTCTAGTCTAGTCTCCTATCGTCTGACCGCTCCACGCTTTGACTCAGACCTTTGGAAGAATACCCGAGCTGAGACCGAGTCCACCGGCTTTGTTATTGACGATCCTAACGACTGGCAGGAGAACCTAGATGGGACTATTATCGGTGCTACTACAGCTGTTAGTGAAGTCTTTAATACTATTAAGGCTAACCTAACTGATACTACCGACCTAGTTACCGACTCTATCACCCTGCAAGGACAGACCTTGCAGGCGTATATTACCAACATAGTCGAAGAAGTCTTAGCCGACAAGCCACAATTCCTATCTCCTACCGTAGAAGCCGAAAAACTAGCTACAAGCTTTATCTCCCCTCTTACGAATAATGGAGAGATTACAATCCAAGGTCCGGTTACTATCCAAGGTGACGCTAGTATCTCCGGTACCCTAACCGCGAACGAGATTAACTCTTCTACTATCGATAACATCAGAGATAAAATTGCTAACCTAGTCGATAAATACGATACTCAAACCGCTACTGCTTCAGCTTCTCCATTGCTAGAGGGTTCGGAACTTGTAGCTCTCAGTTCCGAACCTTACCAAGCAAGTGACTCCGCTAACCTAGACATAGCCTCCCTAAACGCCGACTTTGGCTTCTTCTCCGACTACCTAGCTGTCATGGGCCAAACCGTCACTACCGATCTTAAGGTAAACAATACTCTTAATATCGCTGACAACCTTATCATCGGTTCCTCCAGTATCAACAGTCTCTCTGGCAACTTAAGCCTCCTCTCCGGCCTAATGACTCTAGACACAACTGGCAAGGTTGTGATAAACGGTGACTTGATTGTTAGTGGCAAACTACTAGCTCATGATTTGGAAGTCCAAACAGCCAGTGTTTCTGGAGCTCTTATCGCCTCGGAAATTCAATCACCCATGGGCAAGACTCTGGACATCAAAATCGCTTCCGAGTCTGCCGTCTCCATCTACAACACTATCGGAGACCAAGTCGCTTCCATCGACGCCTCAGGCTCTGCTTCCTTTAACAGCTTAAACCTCAAAGCCTCGGGCTCGACCACCATCCAAGCCGGCACCAACAACATCCAAGTGGCCTCCAGCAACCTCTCCGAGGCCTCCCAAGTCATTATCACCTTTGGCTCTGATTACAAACCGGCTACCAAATATTGGGTAATAAAATCCCCCGAACAAGGCTTCTTTACCGTCTTTGTAAACTACCCAGTCAATACCCAAACCAAAGTTGACTGGCTAGTTATCAACTAAGGCTAATCTCTTTAAGCCTATCCTCAATCATCTGGTCACTAATCTTATATCCCGGTAAATATCTCAACTGCTCACTTTTATCAATATCTCTATAAAAACATAACTGCTCTCTAAGCAATTTTTCGCTAAACTCTCCCCCAAACATCTGCTTAGCTTTGGAAACTACCCGACTAAAACTATATTTCTTAAAAATAAAATATAAATCTACATAATCTTTCCACTTAGCTCGTCGACCTAGTGCATAAACCTTCATCGCCGCCAAAATGATTAAACTAGGCATCTTAATTACCTCTTTATACTTAACCGAAAAAATCAAAGCAAATGGATAATAATAAAAAGTTAATTTCACTCCATCCACTATCAAAGTCAGCTCATCCTTACTCTCCACCAACACTCTTTCAATCTTATTCTTCGCTCGAATCTTCCGCTTAATATCATCTATCTTAAGTACTGAATTACTAAACAAATCAAAATCAACTGACCTTCTATGTTTAAGTTGTAAGGCAATTGCTGTTCCTCCCACTAAACCAAAATCTTGATTAAACTGCCTAATTAAGAGCAATAATTTTTCCTGTTCTTTTAGTAAAACCTTAGGCATATTTATTAAAATATAAATTAAAATAATTAATTGTCTCTGGTCGTAAATTAACCCTATCTTTACCTGTTATTTGCCTGTAAACCAACCTCACCTTCTTCTTGCCCCACAACTGAATAATCCTTAAAACATCATCCCACTCCCCATACCCCAAAATAGCCTCTAAAATACTATTCACCGACAGCTGATTGTAGTCTTTTACATACCAAACCAAATATGGCTTTTGCTTTATCATCTTCCGAGCTTTAATTACCTTCTCATCTTCAATACTCACCGAACTTATATTAGTTAATCTAGTTGAATACAGACCTCTCCCCACTCTAAACAACATGCCTCGCTTCACATATCTTTTAATCGTAGTATACAAAGTATTTCTATTTTTAATCTGCCAAAATTCTCCTAGCTCATCAATCATCCAGTCTTTTTTACTCGACTGCAACAACTTAACCATTTTATTAATTCTGTACATATATGTACAGAATATCAAAACATAACTTTCCTGTCAACTAACCCTATAAACTAATCTCTCCCAAGATCCCTAAAGCTTGAAAACCTTTAAGCTCGGTTCGGCTAACTTCTTCCCAAATCCCACTCCCCTTCAAGCTTATCCTCACCACCTGGTTCTTATCAATATATAGCATCTCACTTGGTTCCGAACTCCCAATAAGTTCGGAACCTTCAGGAAAGTCAATCACATAATGCTTCTCCACTCCAGATGCCTCGACCGCCGGATAGTCAACCACCACTAACTTTCCTCCAACCATTCCGTAAATATACTTCCTATCCTCGCTAATCTTCGCCTTGACGTTGCTTCCCAAAGCTGAATACTTAACCCCTTTTTGACTAATCAAATCATAGAAATAACTACCACCTTGATCCGAGTAAAACAAAGTTTGCTCGTCCAAATATCCAAGACTACTAATCTCCGTCTCTAGAATTCTTTCAGCTATCAATTTCTTGCCACCACAGCTAACTTGATACACTCCCAAATCCCCTTTCTTACCCACTCTACCGGCTAATATCAGCTGATTGGAGCTCAGGATATCAACCATCATTCCCTCCACCATCAACCGTTGTCCATCAACAATCACTTGCCCCTCTCCACACTCATCTGAGCGATACCTAAACTCCTCGCCTTCCTTAAACACCACTAAACCAAGATCATCAGACATTGAATACTCTTTCCCTTTTACTCCATATAATCTATCGACAACAGTCTTGCTGGACTTCAACTCAAAATCAAACTCCATTAACTGATTTTTGCCTAAATAGAACAATCGACCACCTTGAAGCGTTAAACCTTCAAGTCCCCTCAACCAACCAAAATCCCGCTGAGTAACTAAATCCACAAATCGCAAGCCCAAACTATCCTCTATAACTACTACTTTATTAGTCTGATACTTTTGCAATCCCAACCTTGCCTCATAACCCTCTTCACTCAAGCTAATCGATCTCCACCGACTTGGCAAAAACTGTTCCTGGTATTTGTAAGCATTCGGGAAAAAACTAACTGTCCCAGCTTCCACCTCATCATTAATATCAAGTCTCATCTCATACTCACCCACCGGCAAATCAGTCATCTTCACCACTCCATTAACATCCGCCGGTTGGATCCGCCAGATTTCTTCATCCCCTGGTCTTTTAATGGCTACCGACACATCCTTAACCACTTGCTCTGAATAATCAAACACGCCATTACCATTTACATCCCAGTACAATAACCAGACCATCTCTCCCGGTTGTTTTTCAATCTCTGTCACCTCGAAAATCTCTTTGGATTTATTTACCTCTTTGCCACTAAACTGTTCCAAAATGGTGATTACAATCCCTATCCCCAGTAACGATGTTATCAGCACAAACAAAACTAAGATTCTAAACTGCTTCTTGTCATTCTTAATCGACTTAAGCCTATCCCACAAAGTTACCTTTTGGCCTAGTTGTAATCGCGGATCCAGTTGTCCCGGAGGAGCAGTCTTCATATCTTTAGTATAGTATAATACAGCCACTATGCGAAGAACCCCTCGCCTCCTCATTGTCATCTTAGTTATCGCTGCTTTAACCGGCGGTACTATCTTGGCTATTAAACTGGCTAAAGGCTATCGACCCAGCTTAAAGGGTAAAAACCTTCAGGGCACTGGTCTACTCTCAGCCAACTCAGTTCCCAAAGGAGCGACTGTCTTTATCAACGACAAACTAACCACTGCCACCGATGACACCCAAAACTTGCCACCTGGAGAATACAAAGTCAAGATTGCCAAAGACGGCTACATTTCTTGGGAAAAAACTCTGGTCCTAGAGCCAGAGTTAGTCACTCAAACCAACGCCCGCTTGTTCCCTTCAGTCCCCAACCTAGCTCCCTTAACTTTCTCAGGTGCTACCAATCTATCCCCTTCTCCCGACGGCCAGAAAATCGCCTTTATCGTCTCCGACGCTACCTCGGACACCAAAAACGGCCTTTACATCATCGATCTCTTAGACCGACCTTTGTCATTAAAATCCGATCCCCGTCAAATCACTCGTAACTCCCAAAAGTACAACTATCTTGAAGCTCAAATAACCTGGTCTCCCGACTCAAGCCAAATAATCGCTAGCTTTAACCTAAACGAAACCAACGAAGCCAACCTTCTTCTAAACTCCTCCAACTTTAACGACTTAACTGACATCAAAGACATTAGCGCCCGCTTGCCAGTTATCTTGGACGAGTGGAACCTGGAGCTGGATAAAAAACAACTTGAACGCTTGCACGAACTACCAGAGTTTATGCAACAAATATCTACGGCCTCGGCTGATTTAATATTCTTCTCACCAGATGAAGACAAGCTCATGTACACCGCCACTGCCTCGGCTGTCATCCCTGAAGATCTTCTCCCAACCTTACCAGCCTCCTCTACTCAACTGGAGACTAGAAGCATCGAGCCCAATCACGTCTATGTCTATGACCTTGAAGAAGATAGGAATTTTCTGGTTTCCCAAGGTTCCGAACTCCTCGTAAGTTCGGAACCTACATCCGAACCTTCCGTATTACAACTCCTCACCCGCCGCTACTCAGCCAAATCCAGTCAGTCAATCCAATGGTTCCCTGACTCAAAGCACTTAATCAAAATCTCGGAAAACAAAATTGACATTATCGAGTATGACAACACCAACCACCAAACTGTTTATGCCGGTCCTTTTGAAAACAGCTTTGCCTATCCTTGGCCCAGCGGTAATCGCTTAGTCATCTTGGCCTCTCTAAACGGTGGTTCTAATCTCCCCCCAAACCTTTATTCTATCGATCTAAAATAATTTATAGAATAGGTTCGTAACCTATTCTATGCTATATTAAAGTAATGCCCAGTAAATACTATAATCGCAATTTTAGGTCTCAATATTTTTATCATATTTTCAATCGTGGAGCTTATAAGCATCTAGTCTTTAAGGATTCTAAAGACTACCAACTATTCACCTCTATCTTGACCTACTATCTAAAAAACCCTCTAGGTAAGTATCTTTCCTACTTCACCCACACTAAAAAACCGCACTCCCAAATTGAGCCTGTATCGCATCCCCCAACAGTTAATCTAGTTGCCTACTGCTTAATGCCGAATCACTTTCATTTACTTGTCAAACAACTACCCAAAGCCACTCCGAAAACCAACATTTCTAACTTAATGCGCCGTACCATAATTACCTATGCAATGGAGTTTCAAAATAAATATAAGCATAATGGCGCTATCTTTGAAGGAAGATATAAAAATGTCACTGTGGACACCAACGAACAACTTTTATACATCACCAAATATATCCATCAAAATCCTCACAAATTAGTAAAAAAACTAGCTAATTATCCATATTCTTCTTTACCAGTATACTTAAAACAATCAAAACCCCTAGACTGGATCTATCCAAACTATGCCTTAAAACTAACTAATAACTATTCCAAATATTTTAATACCGCTCAAAAACAATCTCAAATCGACCAATTTCTCCCCCTCACCCTTGATACATAGAATAGGTTACGAACCTATTCTATATAGAGGTATAGTGTAAAATAGAGCTGATGAGAATTACTAAGCTTTCAAAAAACAATTACTCTGCCATTGTTCTCCAAGCCGTCAAGGTCTTAAAAGCCGGCGGCTTAGTCATTTACCCTACCGAGACCTGCTATGGTGCTGGCGTTGATGCTACAAACCTTAAAGCAGTTGACAAACTATTGGCCTACAAAACTAGACGTGAAGGTAAGCCTTTATCCATAGCCGTCTCCAGTCAATCAATGGCTTCAAACTATGTCAAACTAAATACCTCTGCTATAAACTTATACCAAAAATTCCTACCTGGCCCCTTAACTGTTATCTCCAAAGGAATAAACAAAGTTACCCTTGGAGTCCAGTCCGAAACCAATACTTTAGGTATTCGTATCCCCGACTATCCCTTAGTCATAAATATGGTCAAAAAACTCCAAAAGCCAATAACCGCTACCTCCGCCAATGTTTCCTACAAAAAAAGACCTTACTCTATCAAAGATATCTTAAACAACACCTCCAAAAAACAACAAAACCTAATTGACCTAATTATCGACGCTGGCACCCTCCCCAAACGTCCAGCTTCGACTATTATCGACACCACCCTCGATGATCTTCTCCTCCGCGGTAAAGGGTTCGGAACTCCCCGTGCAAGTTCCGAACCTAAAAAGGTTGTTTCCCACTCCCCACAACAAACCATCAACCTCGCCAAAACCATTATGCTCAAAAACGTAGTCTCGCTCACTACTCGCCCCCTAGTCTTTCTCTTAATCGGCGATCTTGGAGCCGGGAAAACCCAGTTTGCTAAAGGTATTGGCCAGTTTCTAAAGATAAAGCAACCAATCACTTCTCCAACTTACACTATCGAAAAAGAATATCCCTACACCCGCCATTCTATCAAGGGACTCTTTATCCATCTTGACACCTGGCGACTCCAAAACATCGAAGAACTTAAAGAACTTAAACTAGAAACTCGTCTCAAACCAAAAAATGTCATTGCTATCGAATGGGCTGACCGAACTCAAAACCCAATCCTTAAACTTGCCAAACAAGCCAATGCCAAAATTATCCAAATCATCTTTAAATCAAGCCGCCAATCTCCAAGCCAGAGACAACTTACTATTCTAGCTAACTAGCTTATAGTATTTCCTTTTCCCTTAAAATGAGATAAAATACTCACATGAGCCCAAAGGAATGTTTTCAATTACAATACCCAAAAAGACAAACACGCTGTTTTTATGAAGTTAAAGACCCCTGCTCAGACTCAAATTGTAGATTAGAAAAACTAGCTGATCGCTTATCTCCAATAAAAGACTGGAATCTACCTGTATTTCTAACACTTATGGGGCCTAGCCTTCATTTAAGGTGCGCCATGAGCTATTTTTCTCGCCACAATCAAGAGTTTAGAGATAGAATGGTGAATAATCAAAAAAAATTAATGGAAAAAACCAACTAATTAACTAGTATCTCTTCTTCTATCTCACCAAGTCAAAGCTTATACTTCTCTCCAAGCTGCCTTAACCTGTCTCCGCCTAGCTTCCTAATTTCTCTTGCCTCTACCCAAGCACCCCATACTTTGTCCGAATTCCCTTCAGTTTTTGGTAGTAAGTGTAAATGGGCGTGAGGTACCATAGTTCCCAAGGTAACACTGGCCACAAACTTCTGACCACTCACCATCTGCATTTTCTTGACAATTTTTTGAGCCACTTTGTAAAATCCACCAATATCATCAATATCCCACACCCAGTTAACATGTTTCTTAGGGATCAACAAGGTGTGACCGTCAACAATTTGGGCTATATCCAAAAAAGCCAAAAAATCTTTATCTTCATATATCTTATACGACGGAATCTCTCCTTTAATAATCTGACAAAAAATACAGTCATTCATAGCTATATAAAGTATAATAACACCTATGAAACAACCTGTCATTTTAGCTATCGACACCTCTTGCGACGAAACCTCGGTGGCTGTCTCTAGAGGTCGAAGAATTCTATCCAACGTCATTGCTTCTCAAGTTAACATTCATAAAAAATGGGGTGGAGTCGTCCCTCATCTAGCCAAAAGAGCCCATCTTGAAAAGATCGAACCTGTCACTAAAGAAGCGCTCGCTAGGTTCGGAACTCCCCGTGCAAGTTCCGAACCTTTTTTAGGTATCGACGCCATCGCCGTCACCATCGGCCCCGGCCTAGCTCCAGCCTTAGAAGTTGGCCTCGCTTTCGCCAAAAAACTCTCCCTAAAACACCAAAAACCCCTAATCGCTATCAACCACATGGAAGGCCATTTATTATCTTCCCTCGCCCTAAACTCCAAAGGCCATCACCCATATAGAATAGGTTACGAACCTATTCCACTAGATATATTTCCCGCCATTGGTCTACTAGTCTCCGGTGGACATACCCAACTAGTTCTAGTCAAGAAAATTGGTCAGTATCAACTACTAGGCGAAACCCTCGATGATGCTGCCGGCGAGGCCTTGGACAAACTAGCCAAGATGCTCAAACTCGGCTACCCAGGTGGACCAATCATCGAAATTCTAGCTAAAAAAGGTGATCCCAAGGCCATCGAGCTCCCTGTCCCCATGCAGTACTCTAAAGATCTAAACTTCTCCTTCTCCGGCCTCAAAACCGCCGCCATGTATAAAATCAAAGAGGAGGGAAGGTTCGGAACTCCAGTGTCTGAGATCCCGCAACCGAGCGGGAAAAGTTCCGAACCTAAGTCACTATCAAAACAATATACTTACAACATAGCTGCCTCTTTCCAACAAGCCATCGCCACTTCTCTAACCACCAAACTCACCAAAGCCATCAAGCAACACTCTCCCAAAGCCGTACTATTAGGTGGAGGCGTCTTCTCCAATCTTTATATCAGAAATAAAGTTAGAAGCTCAGTTAAACCATTTAACTTACCCGTCCACCTTCCCTACTCCAAAAAACTCTTCACCGATAACGCCGCTATGATCTGCATCCCTGCTTACTATAAATATCTCAAGAAAGACTTTGTTAAAAACATAGACAAACTCGATCGCCAACCTAGCCTTGGGTTCGGAACTTCAGCATCTGCGACTCCAGCGAATGCTGGAGATAGTTCCGAACCTTCATAGTATAATTACCTTACGCTCCCATAGTTTAATGGATAAAACAGAGGTTTCCTAAACCTCCGATCCAGGTTCGATTCCTAGTGGGGGCACCACTCCGCTAAAGCTACGTGGTGTCCAGAACACCACTATAAATAGCGTGGATTCCCACGTAGTCTTGACGAAGTGGGAACATAAAATATGTACTACGTTTATATTATAAAACTATCAAATAATAAATATTATGTTGGAAAAACTAAAAATTTAATTCAACGTTTCAAGGAACATAACTTGAAAAAAGTAAAATCTACAAAAAAATTCCAGCCATGCAAGCTAATAACATACATTGCTTTTTCGTCAAAGCAAAAAGCAAATAATTTTGAGTTATACTTAAAAACTGGTTCAGGTTTTGCTTTTCGCAATAAGCGATTAATATAAACAAATCGGGGTGTAGCGCAGTTGGTAGCGCGCGTCGTTCGGGACGGCGAGGTCAGCGGTTCGAATCCGCTCACCCCGACTTACTCTAGTTCTTCTTTAGAGTAAATAAGCTCGACCGTTTTTGGTTCCCATTTGATCACTTCATCCTTTTCAAAAATCAAGTCTTTTTCCTTCTTAGCACCCTCCATGCTATCAGAAGCATGAATCAGGTTAAGTTGTTGGCTCATCGAGAAATCACCCCTGATCGAACCGGCTTCCGCTTCCCTACCGTGAGTTACTCCAACTAACTTCCGAACCGTATCAATCGCTCCGACCCCCTCCCAAATCATGGCTACTATCGGCGTCGACATCATAAAATGTTTTAAATCAGCAAAAAAGCCTTTATCCTTATGGTGTTCATACCAGTTATCCAAAATATCATCGGTTAAAAGCATCAACTTCAACCCAGATAACTTCAATCCTTTTCTCTCAAATCTCTGAGTAATCTCCCCTAATAACCCTCTTTGTAATCCATCTGGTTTTATTAAAACGACTGATTGTTCTAGCATTGTACTTTTCATTATACCAAATTTTCAAACTTTGTCTCGTCCTTAAAAGGACCGACTATTGTCAAATGCAGTTTATTCTTAAATATCCTCTCGGCTACTCGCCTGACATCTTCAATCCTTATCTTCTCTATCGCTTCAATCGTCTCCTTGACTCCCTTTACCTCGCCCTCCAGCAACAACTCAGACCCCAACCAACTAGCTACTTCTTGACTATCCTCAAGCTCTAAAGCCAAACCACCTTTAATATATTCCTTGGCTCGCATTAACTCATCCTCACTCACTTCACTAATCTTTTCGTACTCTGCCTTAACCACCTTGATCGCTTCTTCAACTCGATTAAGATCACATCCAGCTTGAGTCACCAAAAGGCCAGTATCCATATGACCACTAGCACTTGATCGAACATAGTAAACCAAACCTCGCTTCTCCCTAACCTCTTCCCATAATCGAGAACTGGTATTTCCACCCAAGATCGTGTTCAAGATCAACATCCCTTCCCGATCTTCATCGGTCTGCTTAAATGTCTCAACGCCCAAACAAAAATGGGCCTGTTGTATCGGTTTATGATGTACTTTAAGTCTGTCTCCGTCTTTCTTTATCTTTACTTCTTCAGGTCGATCACTAAACTTAACTTTACCAGTCCGACTGTCCTGAAATAGTCCAGAAGCCAACTCACTTACCCCCTCTAACCCACCACCTGCTACTGCCAATACCATGTTTTCAGGCTGATACCACTTGTTTAAATGTCCATCAAAATCCTTCTTACTCACCGACTTAATTACCTCCGGTCGACCAATAATATGTTGACCTAAACATGTCGCACTATATACTTGTGATACAAACTCTCTGGCTGTTTTAGCCATCGGATTATCCTCATACATCTTTATTTCTTCCAAAATCACTCCTCTTTCCTGCTCCAGCTCCTTACTTGGCAACAACGGCTCAAAGACCAGTTGATGCAAAAACTCTAAACCTAAACCTATGTGTTTCTTTTGTAACTTAACCCAAAAACCAGTCTCTTCCCGACTAGTAAAAGCATTAAACTTACCTCCCACCGACTCGATCACCCGATTAACATCCATAGCTTTAGGCCATTTCTTGGTTCCCTTAAAAACCATATGCTCCAGAAAATGTGAAATACCATTTACCTTGCTATCCTCGTCCCGACTCCCCACTCGAACCTGTAGCATCACTGTCACCGACTCTGTCTGCATTGGTACTGTTAAGACCGTCAACCCATTCTCAAGTTTCGTCTGTTTATGTTGCAGTTTCATTGAGGTCAGTATATCACAAACCTATCACCCAAAATCTAACCCCATCAATTGACAACTCTATCAATTTATAGTATTATATTACTATAAGCCTATTAATTAATATTAAATGTATTTATGACTTCTCCAGACAAATACCCATCAAGTATTGCTAATGGTCTTGATCGAATAAGAGGACGCGTAGACCAACAAAGAGTCGAAATACCTACTAGTAGTGGGCATACTCATCAACCCCAGGAATTATTACCTCATGCTGAGGGAGAAGTATTAAAGAATACAATCACCGAAATCAACGAAGCATTGAGTAGAGGAAAAATAAAAGGGGAAGACAAAACAAAGCTTCTAGATGCAAGAGATAAGTTTAGTGAAGCAGTTGGGGGTTTTGGTAAGTCGCAACAAGACCCTTCCGCTCACGAAGGCGAACCCCAGTCACTAACTGTATCAGATATCAGAGGTATAAATGAGGCAGGCAAGGGCCTTAGCTCATCCGGTTTCAAAACCCTCCCCTACTAGCAGGGAGATCAAGCACTCGATTAAACAACTAACAACCACAAGATAAAACTTATATTCCAACTTCACGACTGCCAGTATATCACAACCGATTACTCGTCTATTCCAATTTTATCTCAACCCATCGACAATATTTTCCAAACTAGCCTCACCTTTCTCAAGCACCTCATTACAACCACCCATTCTTGAATCCATCCAATTCCTTCTTCCTCCATTTTCTACCACTAAACTCACCGCACCAACAAAGGCAGTCAAAAATTTGCTTACCGCCTTTTTGTCTGACGCCTCAAGATCAATAATCCCCACCGGCACCATCAAAATATGCACTGGTTGTTCATTTTCATGTCCACATCTAACTTCATATCTCGGCAACTTTCCTCCTCCATCATTCCCAAAACTCTCGTCAATCTGCAAATCAAAACCAGGATAATACTCCAACAATATCATTAACTTCACCATTATCTCGTTTATCGGCCCACAGGGAAATTTCTTATCATCGGCCAATACTCTAACTAAATCAAGGGCGTTATGCTTTGCCATTTCTTCACTAGAAACAATTTCTCTCATTACTTGTAGTTCACTCATCTTACCCTATAGTTTATCATATTTTTTTCTGCTATACTCTCCTCACTGTCCTTCAATATGTCCAAACTAACTTCTTGGCAGCACAAACTTTTCTACCTCATTCTTTTTCTTGTTCCCGCTAACCTAGCCAAACACTTTATTCTCCCCTCGTCATACGTCTCCGGCATCTTGGTTGACTATCTTATCCCCGCTGTCTATCTAACCGACATCCTAATCATCCTTTTACTCCTGTTATCATACCTACAGGGTTTATCCCTGCCTGTCCGGCAGGCAGGCTTGAAGGTAAAACAACTAACCCTATTCAAGAAAACATCCATAAATCCCTTGTTTGTTTTCCTCTTACTCCTCATTCCCTCGGTCATCTTCTCCGCTTCCCCTATCCCGGCTATCTACAAGTGGTTCAAACTTCTCGAACTAGCTTTGTTTGCCCTCTGGATCAAACAAAATATAGACATAACTAAACACTTTAATACTATCATAAATGTCCTCTCCGCCTCAATTATTTTTCAATCCATCTTAAGTCTAGCCCAGTGGTTTAAACAAGCTTCTGTTGCTAGTTATTGGTTTCTAGGCGAACAACCCTTCAACTCTGCTACCCCAGGTATCGACAAGATCACCTGGTTTACCGGCGCCATCAAGATTCCCCCTATGGGCACTTTCCCTCACCCCAACATCCTCGGTGGCTTTCTGGCTGTCACCCTCCCCCTAATTCTCTATAAGTTGCTATGTAAAGGTTCCGAACCTTTACATGAGCCAGGTTCCGAACTCCATGTGAAGCCAGGTTCCGAACTCCCCGTGCAAGTTCGGAACCTTCTAAGATTAGCAATCCTCCTCCTCGGCCTCACCACTCTCTTTCTCACCTTCTCCCTCTCAGCTTGGCTAGCCTTCTTACTTATCGGCCTCCCCTCAGTCTTACTCCTAACCACCAAGATCCGTCCCTTAAAACTAATCCTCACCTACTCCGGCCTATTCCTCATCCTCTTTTCCTTTGCTACCAAACTAACCTTCTTAGCTCCAGCCAGTTCTTTCTCCCGTCGCTCCGAGTTAACTCAAATTGCTCTTAAAATGATCCAAGATAAGCCCCTAACAGGCATAGGTCTAAATAACTTCACGGTCGTACTAGAAAATTACGGCCATATAACCGCCACCACCAGATTCCTCCAACCAGTCCACAATATCTTTCTTCTTATCTTTTCCGAAACCGGTTTTGTTGGCCTCCTCGGTTTTCTCTATCTCCTAGTTTCGAAACTAACAGGTTCCGAACTTTCACGGGGAGTTTGGAACCTAAAGCTCGTTCAGATAGCCTTTTTTACTCTTCTCTTCCTCGGCCTTTTTGATCACTACCCTCTCACCACTCAACAAGGACTCATCCTTTTCTTCTACATCTTCTCGGGAGTTTGAATCCCCAATACATCCAAGCCTCGCTTAATAATCTCCCCTGTCGAGTAAGTCAACCATAACCTAAACTGTTTTTGATCCTCACTCTCGGCATTCAAGATCTGGCATTTGTTGTAAAAACTATTGTACTTTTGAGCTAGATCGTAAAGAAAGTTACAGACCAAGTTAGGCGACAACTCCTCGGCCGCTTCAATCACTACTTCCTCATATCGATACAAAGTCCTCAACACCACATCCTCCTCTTTACTTATATCTTCTAGGTTCGGAACCTTAAATTCTCCCCTAGCTTTCTTTAACACCGATTGACATCTTGCATAGGTGTACTGTAAATACGGACCCGAGTTTCCCTCAAGACTAACTGATTCTTCCATATCAAAAGCAATTCTACCCAGTGGTCTAATCTTTAGAAACGCATACTTCACTGCTCCAACTGCAATCTTATCAGCTGTCTCTTCATCCACCTTGTAAGCCTTAAGAATTCTCTCTTTAGCTTCATCCAGTAACCACCAACCAGTCACCACCTGACCTTTCCTAGATGACATCTTGCCATCTTTTAGATCCACAAACTCATATACCCGATGATACTGTTTTCCTTTAAATAACTTTGGATCCAACAACTCCTCTACCTTAAAGGTCACCTCAAAAAAACTCTTCTGCTCCGGCCCAACTACATGAATAATTTTGTCCAAATTCGGATACTCCCTTAACTGTTTTGGTGCTAAACCTAACTCCTTAGCCTCGTAAGTCGGTAGTCCTTTCGAGTTAATAAACACCCTAGTATCCAAGCCATACTTAGTGCCATCAAAAACCACTGCACCCTGACTCTTCTTCAATATCCCTTTTGCCAAAGCCTCTTTAGCTATCTCTAAACCATTAGTACACTCAGACTCAAAAAAGAAGCGATCATACTTAGTTCCAACCCTCTTGTAAATGACATCAAAATAATCCAGCGACCACTGGCGAGTCTCTTTCCAAAGCTTGGTAATCTCTCCTTCGCCCTCAAATATCTGCTTATTAAACTCAATAATCTCTTCTTTGGCTTTTTCATCTTCCTCATAAGCCTTAGCACCTGTCGAATAAGCTACTCCTAAAAACTTAACTCGATCAAAAACTGATGCCTTTTGAGCTAGTTTGTAATCTTTACTCATACTTTTAATACCCCAAATTGCCTTGGCAATATGTAAACCAACGTCTCCTTGATAGTTAGCTCTCACTACCTTCACTCCAACTGTTTCAAGTAGCCTCGCAATTGACACCCCTAACGAAATATTCCTCAAGTGGCCAATATGAAACTCCTTATGAGTATTTGGGTGAGCATACTCGACCATCACTTCCTTACCCCACTTAACTTTAGCCTCAACACCCTCACTTAGCAGTTTATCAATTTGTTTGCCAATTACCTCACTTCGGATTGATATATTAATAAAACCAGGTCCTGCCACGTTAATTTTTGAAGCCATATTCTTCAGGTCAGTTTCGCCTAATTGCTCTACTATATTCTCCGCTAATTCTTTGGGGTTTTTAAGTGGTTCCGAACTTTCGTGACGTTCGGAACCTTGGTAGTGCTTCCAACCAATCATCGCCACATTACAGGCGTAATCCCCATGATCCATGTCTTCAGGATGCTCAACTACAAACTCAACTTCTCCTAAGCCCAAGTCTTTCACTATTTTTTCTATTTCTTGTTTAATTTTGCCTCTAATCATATTGAGTTTCTATGTACTTATGATACAATATATTTATCACGATGCGAGGAACACCTAAGGCCCGTCCGAAGGTTAATACCTCGCACGTTTTTTATTTAAACTTAGTTTGCTCCTCAAAGCACTCATAAACACTACATACTTCCCAAACTTTCTTAACAAAGCTGAGAATCCATTCCTATTAGGCACCAACAACTTCAAAAACTTGTTGTTTTGATCCAGATATTCCACTAAGCAATGAAAATCTCCATCACCAGTTACTATTACAGCTTTATGGTAGTTGTCATACTCAATCATAGCGTGTAGTACCAACTCCGCATCAACATTACCCTTTACAAATATCTTGCCATTCTTCTTAATCTCTAAAGTCGGCTTAAAGACTACCACAAAACCTGCCTGTTGCAATCGAGTATATAACGCTTCATTGCCTGCTAAATATCCGATAAAAATAAACGCTCTCTCTACTTTAAACTTATCTTTTAGATAAACCATAAACCGGTTATAATCCAATTTCCAACCCTGACTCTTTACCCCCAAATATAAATTCTGGGAATCAATAAAGGCGTAATTAGCTGTATTCTTTGATGATTTTTTCATAATGTTCCACTGCTTTGGTTATCTTTTTTAGTATACCACTACTCTTTAATTACCCCCGCTCTTAAGATAAACTTCTGACACTTGTCCGCCATCCATTCCTTGGGTAACAGTTCACTAGGCAAAAACGGGTCTTTAGTCAAGACAGTTAAGTATTGCTGATAAACTCTCTTTAGAAACTCCTCCCGCTTTTGTTTGGATTTAATCCCAAACCGAGTCGACAACCTCTCGATCACCGCCTGATAATCCTTATTTATCTGCTCCAAACCCCAAATAGCATCAGCCAACCGATCCGGCTTCCCCAAATGCTTCTGTTTACACTCCATCAACATCACTCTACCTCTTAACTTTCGAGCCTTAAGCCAGTCCAAAAAGCTATTATCAAAGTCATATGGAGAAATATAGGTGCTGTTCTGAAGCCGACCAAACCTTAACTTAACCAAAAACTCCCTCAAGTCATCCCGACTCTTGCGATCTTCTTCCTTGATATCAAAGATAATTACCCGCCAAAAACCATCCCAACTCTTCTGCCTGAACTTCAGTCCCGGCCAAGTATCTGTCAACAATCTCTTCCCGGCTCCACTCAACCTAAAATGCACCTTGCCGTCAATCAAGACTCGCTGTAAGTATCCCTCTCGATCCAAGCGGTTCAACAACCCGTTAAACTTCTTCTTTGAGTATCTTGCCGGTGTCCAGATAAACAACTTGTCTCTCTGATAAGCTCGACTGCCACTGGTCAAAACCTCCTCCAATATCTCCCCGCCTACCGCCAGTCCCCATAAAATTCTATCTCTTAGTTTCATAAAATCAATTTTTTAATACGTTCGTAGTAAAATAAATTATATAGCATCTTTTCCTTGTCTGCTATACTAACTCAATGAGAGTCGTTATCGGTTATCCTCCCTTAAAACCTAAAAAAGGTCATTCCACCGCCCTGCTGTCACAAAACCGCCAGTTCCAATGGTTTAGCTCCCCGACCTATGTCTATCCAGTCATCCCCGCCTCGGCTGCTACCCTACTTAAAGCCAACGGCCACGATGTTTTCTGGCTTGATGGCATCGCTGAAAATTGGACCTACGACCAATGGCTTAAGAAATTTATAGCCGTCAAACCTGACCTCTTGTTTATCGAGACCAAAACTCCGGTGGTAAAGCTTCACTGGCGAATTATTAAAGATCTCAAACATAAGGTTCGTAACCTTAAGGTGGTTTTGGCTGGGGATCATGTTACTGCCCTACCCAAAGAATCACTTAAAAACTCTCCAGTCGATCATATTATCTCCGGTGGTAACTATGACGTAAGTTTACTTAATATAGCAAACAGTATCAGTAAAGGTTCCGCAACTTCAGAAAAGTTCGGAACCTCAAGGGTCATCCACTCTCCAACTCACCTTGACCTAAACACTCTCCCTTTTATTGACCGCTCTCTCACCAAATGGCATCTCTATGCTTACAAAAACGGCAACTTTAAGTACTTACCCGGCACCTACACCATGGCCGGCCGTGACTGTTGGTGGCGTAAAAATGGTGGTTGCACCTTCTGCTCCTGGACCACTCTCTATCCCCAATTCTCAGTTCGCTCTCCTGAAAACTTACTCGATGAGATCGGTCAGCTTATCAAGCTTGGTGTCAAAGAAGTCTTTGACGATACCGGTACCTTTATGGCCGGCGACTGGTTGGAGAAGTTTTGTAAAGGTCTTATCAAACGAGGCTATCATCAAAAAATATATTTCGGTTGTAACCTTCGCTTCGGTGTCTTAACCAAAAAACAATACACCCTTATGGCCAAAGCGAATTTTAGATTTCTCCTTTACGGCCTCGAGTCAGTCAACCCCAAAACCATCAAAAGACTTAACAAGGGTACCGACCCTACCAAGGTCGAAGCTGAACTAAAACTGATCCATCAAGTCAATCAAGAAACCAATGGTAGTTTAGAGCCTCACGTCACCTGCATGGTCGGCTATCCATGGGAGACACTTAAAGACGCCCAAAACACCGTCAACTTTACTAAAAACCTGTTTAAGAATAGTTTAATCGACTCACTTCAAGCCACTATCTGTATTCCCTATCCCGGCACCAAACTCTTCCGGCAGAGTAAAAAAAATAGCTGGTTACGAACCAGTAGGTGGGAGCGCTTCGACATGGGCGAGCCAATCATGAAGACTAAGATTAAAAACCAAAATCTCTTAAAACTAACCAGAAACATCTATACCTCCTGTCTGACTCCTCAATATATCCTTAAAAAACTCTTTTCTATCCGAAACTTAGATGATCTCAAGTGGTTTACCAACGCTGGCGTAAAGGTCATCGCCCATTATCTTGATTTCTCTTAGTCCAAACGCTTGAACTTATCGTCAAAGATATTGGTGCTGGCCTTTTGTCCTAACTCATTTTCTCTCTGCCATTTACCTATCTCTCCTTGAAGCCAATCACTAGCCTTTTTAAACTCTCTTTCATTAAGATGATTAGTTCTCTTCACCCAAGTATGCGGCCCCTTAAACCCAACGTAATAATACTCATCTAAGTTTGTTGGTGGTTGGTGGTTTAACTCCTCCACCACCTGAGTAAATAGATCAGTATTCGGCAAAGGTACTGTCAAGGCTAGCTGTACCCGATTAGGTTTAGTCTGTTTGATAAACTTAACCAAATCTTTGGCCGAGTCCCAGTCATCTTCCGGAAAACCAAACATAGTGTAGACTCCAGCCTCAATCCCCGCTGCTTTTGTCAACTCTATCGCCTTTCGGGCTTGAGTCAAAGTAATTCTCTTTCGAATCGATTTCAAGACCCGCTCATTGGCTGATTCAAGTCCAAACTTAACTCGATAGCAACCGGCTTTCTTCATCGCCTTAAGCATTTGAGCACTAATTGTATTCACCCGAGAATTACACTCCCAACGCAATTTCAGTGGTTCAATTAACTTGCAAAGCTTAAGCACTCTATCAGGGAACAAGGTAAAAGTGTCGTCATAAAAAACTACGTTCTTAATCCCCCAGTTTTTTTTAACCATCTTTAGTTCCTTAACCAAATGCTCCGGTGACCTCATCCTGGGTCGATGCCCCATAATCGTTTTGTCACAAAACAAACATTGATACGGACAACCTCGAATACCAATCACCGTCACTGTCGGTTGATAACCTTTTCGGTGATAAGCATATGGATCCAGTAATTCTCTAGCCGGAAATGGCAATCTATCAAGAGCCTTAGCCTCGACCTGATCTCCAACTATCAAACCCTTCAAACTTTTTTTTATCGTTGGTAAAATCTTTAAATCAAACTCCAAAGTGCCCACCGTATCCCAGCCATCAGCTAAAGCCTTCTCTCCGATTATGCTAGCGTGCACTCCACCCAAGATCATTATCACCCCTTGCTTTAACTCTCTTTCAATCTTCCGACACCAACCCAAGGCCTTCAATGCCTCCGGATATTGAGCCGTGGTAGCTGTCAAACCAACATGGGTAATTCTCTTATCTTTAATCACTCTCTTCAACAACGCCTTGGTTACTCGTGTTACCGCCCCATCAATAATCATCACCTCGACCTCTTTATCTTGCTGTAAAATCCCAGCCAAACTCAATAAATTCAACGGCTCGTTGGCAGCCACTTCCCTTAGGTAATACGGCTTGGGGTTTATTAGTAAAACTCTTTTAGTTATTTTTGTCATTTTCATGTTATTCTAAACCCATGAAGCATAGTATTGCCACCGTTATCTCTTTTTGTAGCAACGACTATCAATGCCTTAGACCCAACATCTTAAGTGTTAAAAAATTCTCCAACCAAATCATCGTCCCTTACTGCGACCACTTTTACAACGGTGAACCAGAAGACTTTAAGATTATTGCTAAGGCCATCAAAGAAAATCCCGAGGCTCAGTTTATAAAATTTACTTACGATCCCAAGGCCACTCGAAATATCTGGCGGGGCTGGACTTATCTCTTCCGCCTCTTTGGTCACCATAAAGTCTACGGCCCCCTCTACTGGTGCTGTTACAACAATCAAGTTGGTTTCCAAGCAGTCAAGAAAAATATCGACTATGTCCTATTTCTAGACACCGACGAGATCATCGACTCCACTCGTTTCTTACCATGGCTTGATACCAAGCAATATCAAAACTACAACGTCTTAAGACTGGGTAACTTTTGGTACTGGCGAAAACCAATTTATCAATCAACTTCTTACGAAGCTATCTCGATCTTAGCCAAAAGGACCGTCCTGGTGAGTACCAACTTCATAACTCACGCCGAACGCCATGGTATGTATCAATCTATTCCTCAACCTAAAAAAGATATGGTCATGGGACTAAATAATAAACCCATGATCCACCACTACGGCTGGGCCAAACCAAAAGCTAATCTTCTTAAAAAAGTCCGCACCTGGGGACACAGTAAAGATAGAAACTGGGTCAAGTTAATCGAAAAAGAGTTTAAAAAAGATTTCGACGGCACCGACTTTCTTGGCCACAACCAGTACAAAACCGTCAAACCTTTCTTAAATATACCCGCATCATCTCGTGATTAAATCCAATCACTGACAATAGCTTTAACGGTAGCCACATTCCTAAACCAATCAATCCCTTGCCATGACCAGCCTCAAAACTTGCCCTCACAACCTGAAATGGCAACTGATGCCAAGTTCTTCCCTGCCCCACTACCTTAAGCTGGGCTTGTTCAAACCACTGACCTAGCTGAGGCTGAGTAATAAAATGCTGGTGAGTTTTGTCTTTGTATGCCAGGTAGTCTTTCTTAAGCCATCTCTCGGTCAAGTTATCTACCAACGGCACCTCGATCACTAAGACTCCATCATCTTTCAACCACTCTCGTACTCGCTTTAATACTGCCACCGGCTTATCTAGATGTTCTAATACATGAATCAAACTAATCACCTCATATTTTTCGAGGTTCGTAACCTCGAATTTTTCAATCACTTGACCTTGCTTCTTATCTACTCCCACAGCCTCGACTCCTTGCTCTCGTAAAGCTTGAACCAACTCCCCATCTCCACTACCCAAATCAAGCCAACTAAACTCCCCTTTAACCATCTTTCTCACCTCTTTTATTCTCACTTGATTAAACCAATATTTCATTCCCTCATTGAAAGCTTCTTTAACCGCCCTTAAGCTAACCGACCATCGCCCACCAACCAGATAAATCCCCAACATCACTGCCAACCTAGCCCCCAACTCCGCCCCTCTAAAATTCTTGAATATCGTTATTAATCGATTCCGACGATAGTAAAACAAGACTTCACCCGAAGCCACATTCTGCTTAAAACTTAAGCTACCCTTATGCTCGATCACCGAGTTCATCACCCCCATGGCCCTTGCCCCTCGTAGCCTTGGCGAAGCGGGGAGTCTCTTAGCTCGAAGCTGTAAATCAACATCCTCATAAAAGAACTTAAAACTCTCATCAAATCCCCCCAATCTCTCAAACCAAGCTTTATTCACCATCAAACAAGTCCCATTAGCATAATCTCCATCAACCATGCCTTCATATTTATCCAACTTCCCTCGCCCCACCGCTACTCCAAATCCCGGCCAAACATACTTGCCCACCACACAATCAATTTTATCTGTCTTATACATCTTTATCTTTGGTTGAAGCATTAACTTGTCATTGCCCCTAGCCTGTTTCCATAGCTCCTTTAACCAGTCCTTCTCAACCACCGTGTCCGAGTTTAAAAAGATCACCCACTCACCCTTTGCTTCCCTAGCCCCCAAGTTCGATCCCCCAGCAAAAAACAAGTTTTCTTTGCTCTGCACTATTTTTACCTGCAAGGACTCTCCTCGCAGGTTATTCTCCCCATACTCCTTTTTTAATAACTTCAAACTTCCATCACTAGAGCCATTCTCCACCACCACTACCTCAAAACTCACTCCCACACTCTTCAACACCGAGTCTAAACACTCTTGGATATATGACTCACCGTTAAAATTAACTACCACCACCGATATCTTCATACTGTGTCCATCCTTTGGCGGACTCTCCTTGCTTTAATTGCTATTCCTGCTCCCACCGTCTGTCTCTTCATCTTCTGCTTAGGTGAATAATCATGTTTTAATCCCAACTTGTTCAACCACAAACACCTGTGCCACCGCTTAATCGTCTCCTGATCTAAATAGTAATAGCTATCTAGCAACTCTAACCCCACTTCCCTCAATAGCTCAGTCCACTGACTCACAGAGTACAAGTGATAATGTTGGTATTTTTTATTAAACAACCAGCCATAAATCTTTCCCCAAGCAAGATATGAAACTAGCTGATCGCTAGGCATAGTGGCTATCAACAAACCACCTTTTTTAAGCACTCTTGAAACTTCCTTTAACGTTTCTGTTAGATGGCAAATATGTTCCAAAACGCTATTACTAAAAACCAGCTCCACCTGATTATCCTTTAGTGGTATCTTGCCTGCCTCTCCTAAAATGACCTTCTTATAAACTCCACTCCTCTTCGCTTTTCTCACCATCTCTTGATCATTATCCAACCCCCATTCAAGTTTAAAACCCATTGCCTCCCTAGCCACCTCTCCCTCTCCACAACCCAAATCTAAAACTTTCTTACCCTTAAAATCCCTTCCCCACTCTTGCTTTATAAGGCCAACTTCTTCACTTCTCCAAATACTGGTAGCTTGATCAAACTTCATTAAAATGGTTTTCCTGAAATATATGCTTTTGCCTTACCAAGATACCACTTGTAGTCTCTCTCAACCAACACCTTCTCCATCCAAGCATCATCACTAGGTAAGTTTTCTTGTACCCACTTCCTCTTCCTTGCTACCATCCCGGGATGGAATATTAGCCAAGTGAGTGCATTCTCAATCGCTCTGTTTTGACTCCATCTTCCCTTCAACAAGAACAAAGCCTGTAAACCAAGCCAGCTTAATCCCACTCTAGTAATCATCCGCCGTCTATATTCACCCTCCCCATTCTTCAACACAGTCATCAACTGGTTTCGACAGGCTAAATATACTTGGGTCTCAGCCGGCACTCTAGGTATTGGCTTAAGTTTAGTTCCATAAGCATGATTTACCTTGCCCATCCACAAAAACCTAACTTCATAACCGGCTTTCCAAACCCGCCACATTAAGTCCGGCTCTTCCCAATAATAAACATAATCCTCGTCAAAGCCCCTCACTTTCTCAAAGACTGACCGCCTGATCATCAAGCCAGCTCCTTTCCCTGAAAAGATTAACTCCTCTTTATCAAACTGGCCTTTATCTTCAGCCTCCCTCGCTCTCTCAACTAAAAAGCCATCACTTGTTATCATCTCCCCCGCACTATCATATTTTCCCACATCAAGGTTCGTAACCTTCATGTGGGATTTAATTCGCAGTAGTTTTAGCTGTCCTGCTCCCACTTTAAGGTGAGTGTCAAGATACTTGACCACCTCCTCAAGCCAATTAGTATCGACCAAGGTATCATTATCCAAAAAGACCAAGTACTTTCCCTTAGCCACTCTCCCTCCCAAATTTCTAGCCTTACAAGGATTACCCTCCTGCAACTGCAATAATCTTAAAGATTTATCCCTCGAAGCCTTGGCGAAGTGGGACAGCCACTTCCTTGCATTATCCGCCTCATCTAAACTCAATCCATTATTAACCACTATCACTTCCACCATAAGGTTCGTAACCTTCATGTGGCTTAATACCGACTCAATTGTTTCTTTAAATAACAAATCAAACTTATGGTTAGCAATAATCACCGAGACCTTCATCTTAAATGCCTCTTTCTAAACTTCAGATAGTTTCTCACTCGCTCCAAAATCTTTCGCCGGTCAACGTACACTCCAGCCTTAGACACTTCATGGTTGAGTCTCACTCCCCGACTCCACACTAACCTGTAGCCAAGCTCCTTCACTCTCATTGCCAAGTCCAACTCACACCACTCGGCCGTCCCCTTATAGCCTTTATCAAAACCTTTAACTCTCTTGACCAACTCTCGCCTCAAACTCATGTTACAAGCCTCTAGATAATCCACTTCCCATGAACCCTTTAACTCTAAACAGCTCTTGAAATTAGATCCAGGCGACCACCAACCATTACTGTAAATCCGCCCGACGTCAAACGGCTTATCTTGAAGCACCCACTTTTCCCACCGTCTTGCCCAAAAGTTATCTCGCCCATACCACCAAAATACCAATCTATTCTTTAGTAACCCTTCCGGTACTATCGTTGGCCCACTGACTCCACCCACATCCTTGTTTTCCTCAAATATCTTAACTAAGTTTTTAGCCCAGTCCTTACTTAAAACCACATCATCATCAATCCAAGCCACTATCTCTCCCTTAGCTCTTCGCCAACCCAAATCCCTAGCCTTCACTAAAGGCCTCTCTTTAACCACTATCTTTTCCCAATCCTTAAACGTCTGGCCATCAAGACTTCTCAAGGTTTTAGCCAAAGCCTCAGGCCTTCCTCCAGAGCAGATAATCACTGATAACTTTGCCATAGCGCTATTGTATACTATCCATAGATGACCCCAAATCTGATCAACGTTAAAATAAGAAACAAGTCTCTGGCTTTAATTGTCAAAGCCAAACTTAAGCCTCAAAAAAATCAGTTCTTAACTGATGCTCAAAACCCACTCCAACTCGGTGTCTTAGACTACCCGAAAAACGCTACCGTCAAACCCCATCTTCATCGCCAGATCACCAAGACCACTCACAAAAATCAGGAGTTTATCTACCTGGTTGAAGGCCAAGTTAAAGTCGAGTTTTTCTATAAGCGAAAGCTTATCCAAACCGAAACCCTAGACCCCGGTGACTGCCTCCTCCAACTCTCCGGAGGTCACGGTTTTACCTTTCTTAAACCCTCCAAACTAATCACTGTCAAACAAGGCCCCTATCACGACCGAGCTCGTGAAAAAACTATTATTGACACTCGATAACATTTATTGAATACTTATCTTAATGCTCAAACGTCTGCTCATAATCGGACTATTCTTCCTAATTGCTTGCCCCGCGAAGCCTTGGCGAAGTGGTGCGTCTCCCGCTTTAGCTTCTGGTTTTCAACTTCAATATATTGGTGGCCTTAACACCCAAGGTGTTGCCTACTCTGAATGGTGGTACTCAACTGAAAATCCTGCTCTATCTGGTATCACTACCGCCGGTGACTCGGTCACCGTCACTATTGACGGAGCAGCCAACGCCGCTACTGTCGATGCCTCCGGTAACTGGAGCTACAGTCCTTCAACTCTTACTGCTGGTGATCACACAGTCGCTATTGTCGGTGGTGCTGGCTCTTCCTCCTTTACCCTTCACGTTGGCTCTACCATTCCAGCTAATGTCACTGCCCCGACCGCTTCTGATATGCCTATCGCTGGCGTCATCGATAACACTCTCGCCCTCTGGTTAATCGGTGGTTTGCTCTTAATCCTCGGTGTCTTTGTTATCCCTAACCAACTACCTAAACACGCTTAAATAATCATCGGCAATCCTATCCCAACTAAACTGCTCTAACCATTTCTCTGGCCTCTGCTTCTTTGCAAGGTTCGTAACCTTGAGTAATGCCTTCTTGAGGCTATCGACATAGTCTTGACCCCAAACGTCTTTAACATAAATACCATGTTCGCCTAAGATCTCATGCCTCAACCGATCATCAGTGGCTACCACCGGTAAACCGGAAGCTAAGGCCTCAAGATTAACAATGCCAAACTCCTCGCTACTCTCACTCACCATCGTAAACACATCCGCCATTCGGTAAACCTCATTAAGCTCTTCATAACTAACTTTCAATCTCAAAAACCTCTCTCCTAATAACTTCTTCCCAAGAGCTCCATCCCCCTCACTACCTCCTACCAATAACAAGCTAGCCTTCTTTAGCTTAGCTACCGCTTTTATAGTCGCCTCCACTCGCTTGTACTTATCCGGCCCGGCCACACACAAAACAATCGGTCGCTTCAACTTTACTTCTTTCTTCCTTCCCTCCGGCTTAAATCTCGTTAGATCCACTCCGTGCGGAATAGTCTCTATCTTCACTCGCTTGTTGTATCGCCTTGCCCAGTCAGCATTTCGCTTGGTCGAAGCCACAAACACATCCGGCTGTATGTAAAGGTTCCAGCGATCACACCAACCCAAGCCTGCCAGTCCCGGTATCACCAACTTAATTTTTTTGCTCCAACAATATAGCCGGCACAGTAAACTCTGCCAGCCACCATTGACCGGCATCAAGACCTTCACCTCTCCCCAACTACTCACTTCTCTAAGCGCTTTCAGAGTAAACCAGAAAATCTTAAAATGAAAATAATCTATCATTAAAATCCGCCACCAACTACCCTGACTCATCTTTTTATAATCAACTTTCATCCCCAAGCTTTGGGCACTAATCACCTTCACCTGATGCTTCTTCTGCCACCGGCTGGTAACTTCTCTAACTATCGTCTCCACCCCCCGATCAATCTGCCCACTGGTAAAACTTAACACCACTATCCTCATATTCGTTTTCCACCATAAGGTTCGTAACCTTCAGGTAGAGCCTTTTTGATGACTGCGAAGCCGTAGGCAAAAACCATTGAAAAACTGACCACCGGATGCCAAAACCAAGCCAAATCTGGCTTAAAAACATATCCCCATAAAGCCTCTAGTAACGGTCCAACTATGGTTATTGAGTAAAAACAATACCCTAGAATCTTTAACCAATCACGATAATCTTTGACCCAAACAAAACGCCGAAACTTTAACTGGTCTAAATACAGTCTAGTCATATATCGATACCGCTTTTTTAAGCTAGTTTTTAAGCTCTCCCCCGTATCATGCACTATAGCATTCTTGACTACACCAAACCAAATCTCACCCTTGCTAATCAAGTCCCAAAACACATCAATGTGCGAAAAATGTTCCTCATCTAACTTTGCTTTATTCAGTTTCTCTCGCCACACCAAGACTCCATTGTCACCCAAAGTCGGCATGTTTTTAGTATCAAACCTAACCTGCCACCACTCACCTTTATCTTCAGCTTCACCTGCTAACCACCAGTGCTTACTCCCCCACCTTTGCCGATCAGCTCTACCCAAAAACTTAGCCACCGGATCGTTAGCTCCCATCAAAGCATAGTATCGGTTTAAACTAGTGTCCGACTTTCTGACCGTATACCGCCACGGATAAACCGCGACCAGCTTCGGCTCACTCTCCAAAACTTGAACCATCTTTGACAGCCAATCCTTACTCGGTATTACGTTATCCGAAGCCATTAACAAAATTAAATCACCTTTAGATTCTTTTAAGGCAATCGCTTTGGCCTTCTCCGGATTGCCAGTTTTCTCACTAATTATTCGACACTTAAACTGCTTTAATACCGCTATCGTCCCGTCACTCGAACCCCCATCAGCTACCACTATCTCCACCTCACCTTGATAATCCTGCTCTCGAATACTTCTTAAACAAGCTTCAATCGTCCTTATACTATTGTATACCGGCATGACCACGCTAACAGTTCTCATAAGGCTATTGTATACTAACTTTAATGATCTTGAAATCAACCTTAATCGTCTTTTTTGCTAATGCTTTGGCTCACTTAATCAACTACGCCTACCACTTCATTGCCGGCCATTTTCTCACTCCCGACCAGTTTGGTTTACTCGAAAGCTTCGTTTCTTTAAACTACTTTCTGGCTGTCATTATCTCAAGCTTCTCCCTTGCTATCATCCATCAACTCAACCAAACCCCCAAGACTCAAAGACCAAACCTAATTCACTCCCTCCAGTCCTTCAGTCTCAAGCTCACCTTCATTATTTGGCTCTTAGCCCTTCTCTCTTTCCCACTCTTAAAGCGCCTACTTCACTTTAACAATCCCTACCTGCTTCTAATCTTCTCAATCCAAATTCTCTTTAGCTTCTTGCCCACTCTCTACCTATCTTTAATCCAAGCCAAGCTTAAGTTTAAGCAACTTAGTATCATCAACCTACTCGCCCCTTTAACTAAAACTGTCATTGCTTTAATCTTGTTTCTCTTAAGCTTTCAAGTTTTTGGCGCTCTTATCGCTATGAGTCTAGCCGGTCTAGTTCCGGCTGTCTTAAGCTTTTGGTTTGTCAAAATATACTATACCTTAAAATCCAAATCTAAAGCCTCCCCCCTACCCATCTCCTTTTATAAATTCGGCCTATTAGCTTTCATCACCAGCCTAAGCCTAACCTCGCTATACAACTCAGACGTTCTTCTGGTCCGCTTCTTTATCTCCCATCAATCCGGTCTTTACGCTGCTGCCTCAATCCTGACCAAGATTATCTTTTTCGTCTCCAGTGCCGTCCTGACCGTCACTTTCCCTATCTTTACCTCCCAAACTAAAGACATAAAAAAACTCAAAACCAGTTTCCAAAATAGTCTGCTTTTAATCACCAGCATTGCTCTTCTTGGCACTTCATTCTACCAACTATACCCCCAGCTAATCATCAAGCTTTTTTCCAATCCTGCCTACTCCAATGCCGTCAACTTCCTCCCCGGCTTGTCTCTCTTTATCTTTTTCTTTACCATCTTAAATCTCCTTTCCCAACTGCTACTAACCATTAGCCAAACCAAAGCGACCATGGTCACCGCCTTCACCGCCGTCACTCAACTAACCCTAATCTTTTTCTTTCATCAAAGCATATCTCAAGTTATCTTAAGCTCTTTAACCGCCACTCTTGCTGGCTTAACTCTTGCCTCGGCTGTTATCATTAAGACACTTTATGTCAAAGCCTAAGCTAGTCTCAATAATCATCCCTGCCTTCAAGCAAGAAAAAACTATCTTAAAAGATCTAAAACGAATCGAAAAATCTCTCCAATCTTTACGTCTAAACTACGAAATTATCGTGGTCATCGACGGCGCTATCGATCAGTCGTATCACCAAACAAAAAAACTCCAAAACCCTCATTTAAGAGTCTATCTCTTAAAGAAAAATCTTGGTAAAGGTTACGCTGTCCGTTTTGGTATGACCAAAGCCAAAGGCGACTACCTCGCCTTCCTAGACGCCGGCATGGAAATCGACCCAAATGCCATCTCGATGCTCTTGGAACACCTCGAGTGGTACGACGCTGATATCATCGTTGGCTCCAAACGCCACTTGGCTTCTAAAGTCATCTATCCTCTGGATCGAAAAATACTCTCGTGGGGCTACTACATACTGGTTCGCCTTCTCTTTCAAGTCAAGGTCAAAGACACTCAGTCCGGTGTTAAGGTCTTTAAACGAAAAGTCCTAAAGACCATCCTCCCTAAACTGGTAGTCAAAAAATATGCCTTTGATATCGAGATGCTGGCTGTCGCCCACCGTTTGGGCTTTAAAAAAATCTACGAAGCTCCGGTTAAACATAAATATCAGTTTGGCTCCTTAACTGACGCCGCTACCCTCAAGACTATCTATCACATGCTCTACGACACTCTGGCTGTCTTCTACCGCCTGAAAATATTAAAGTATTATGACTAACATAGGTTCGGAACTCCCCGTGTAAGTTCCGAACCTTCTCACTTATGACTATTTCAGTAATTATTCCCTGTAGAACCAAAAAAGATCTCTGCCCCGAACTGCTTCCAGCCTTAAAATCCCAATCCCTTAAACCCAAAGAGATCTTAATTATCACCAACAAACTCTGCCCCAAATCTCCCGCTGAAAAAAGAGACTACGGCGCTAAAAAAGCCAAAGGCAACCTCTTAGCCTTTATCGACTCAGATGCCTACCCAACCAAAGACTGGCTGAAAAACGCCTCCAAACACCTAAAGTCTCCAAATGTAGCCGCCGTCTGCGGACCCGGTCTAACTCCCCCAAACAACTCTCCCGATCAACAAATCTCCGGCTTAGTCTGGTCCTCTCCAATCAGCGCCGGACCCTATACTTATCGAAATCTCCCCAAACCTCAACGCTTCGTCGACGACTACCCTAGCTTCAACTTAATTGTCAAAAAAAAGGCTTTTAATGCTGTCGGTGGTTTTGATACCCAATACTGGCCCGGTGAAGACACCAAACTCTGCCTAGATCTCACCCACCAACTCAAACAAAAAATCCTCTACCATCCCTCAATCCAAGTCTTTCACCATCGCCGACCAATCTTTTTGCCTCACCTAGCTCAAATCTCCCGCTACGGCTTTCAACGTGGCCGATTTGTCAGACTCTTTCCCCAAACTTCCCTGCGTCTAAGCTATTTTCTCTTCCCCTTATGGTTAATTACCCTCCCAATCACCTGGCCTCTCTACTTAACCATTATCATCACTGCCGGTCTCTATCATCGATCTTTACGCCTCACCCAAGCCATCTTCTTAACCCACTTCACCTATGCTCTTTTTTTCATCAAAGGCCTGTTATTTTCCAACAAGAAATAGTAAAATATGCTAACTTACAAAGTTTAAGTATTTTTCCAAAAACACTTCGCATATATCGTAGTTATGTAAAATTGATTTTCTAGCAAAATCTAAAATATGGAACAATATATAGTCTTAGCCTTTATTAGCACTTTCTTTTTTGGCTTAAATGCCATCATTTTAAAAAGCGCCAAAAATCTTGATCCCGTAGCTTTAGGTCTAATCTCCACTGCAACTGCTGCAATCTTTATTTTTATCTACTGGTTCTTTTTCTTCTCGAAAAAACAATTTAGTCCTGCTGGCATCAAATTTGGTGTTTTATCAGGTGCGGCTTATGCCATTGGTTTAATCTTGTTTATCATGGCAGTCAAAGCCGGTAAAGTTAGTATTGTAGCCGGCATCAACGCCTTAAGCACTGCCGTTGCAGTTATCTTAGCCATCATTGTTTTTTCAGAAAAACTCACAGCCATAAAAATAGGCGGAATTATCCTTGGAATTATTGCAGCAGTTTTACTTGCTATATAGAGATAGAAAATCAACTCCTCCTTCTCTCAGGAGCTTCCGCTCTTGATGTCAGTCGGCCACATTGCATTCTCGCAAAATATTTTACTCTTCATTTTGCTTCGGGTTACATAACATGCGTATATCTGGCTCGCTTCAGTTGCATTCGCTCGCCCATATTGTTCCGCTCCACTATGGTTTACGATATAATCTACCATAGTGTTCGCTCCACAACATCAGATATACGCGAACGTTATAAAATAAAAAAAGAGCGGGGGGGCAGGAAACGAGACTTTGAAATGTTTATCTTTTACAATTTGCTCAATAAGTATATCCCCACGAGCTAATGATTAACATTCGAACCCATTTCCATGTCTTAATCATCAAGGAAAAGGTTCACTGATTGTATCGTCGATATTCAGTCTAGATCAATTAACATATAGAATATTTCCCAGATTTAATAATAGAAGGCAAATATTTATATATGTTATATTTAAAATAATGAATGAACAATCTGAACAACCAATTCAAACAGTTAAAGATGTAGACAAAATACTTCCCGTTACAATTCCTCTCTTTGAAGAAAATCGTATCCTTCGACCTAATCAACCAGTTGAACAAGATATTAATAAGGCAGTAGAAAAAAAAGTACTCCAATCCATCGAAAATGCTCCAGTAGTTAACTCTGAAAATGAAGAAAATTATAATCCAAGAAAGGAAATTAATCACACTATAATATTAAGATACCCTGAAGATTCTCATTTAGTCCCTTTAGTCCAAAAATCTTTGTTTGATAACTTTATGAGAATGGAGAAAGAATTAAAAGAACAAAATAGGGAAGTTAATGAAATAACCTTAATGACACTGGATCCTACTTTTCCAGCAGTAAAAATACAGGATGATAATGGTAATACCATTACAGGAGAAACTAATTTAGAGCACGAAGTTGCACACGCCAGGGTCGCAGTTGAAGAAGGACAATCACATGTTTATATTTGTCTACCAATAATTTGGAGAGAAGATGAAAATGGTAGGAAAATATTAAAATTCCGTCACGGAGTTGCCAGGATACAAAAAGATCTTCCAGTGAAATCAACAATTAAAGTTGCTGTCGCCCCAAAATATCCTTCCCATGAAGATATTATGTTGGCAAAAAGCTTATTAAAAAAACTAGATGATATATCATCTCCTCTCTGGGAAATAGTGCAGAACACTGAGATGGGGTTACCAAGGGTTGATAGAAAAGGCTTAACGTCAGATAAAATGAAATTTGCCTTCTTAGAGGCTTGGAAAAAAAGAACATTAAATCTTAAATAAGACACAAACTTTAGTTTCACAACCATTAGAATAGTATTCTAATTATAATAAATTGATTGGTGAAACAAACTAATCAAGTAATTAAGTCTATTCTAATCGAACTTAATTTATTTTCATCTCAAAAATTCACCCCCAGCCCCTCTTTCTTCGCTGAAAATTTATGATTAACGGAAAATAAAAAGAGAAAGTAGGGTTGAAAATTAATCTCGATTTCAAAATTATGCCCTGATTGCCGTTGCACATTCTTCACACATACCAGTTGCTGGAGCAACATAGACAGGTATTGACATCTCTCCAAATGTTACTGATTCAGGTAAAATCTCACTTGATATATAAGAAGTAAGCTGAATTGAAACATCTTTTACCCACATTCCTATTCCCTTTATTCGTTTCTTATCCTCACTTTCTCCAGGAGGAGCCCATTTCAGAATGCTAAGTACTAGTTTAGCAGCATGATCCTTATTGTTAACTTTGGAGCCAGAACAAAATACAGTAGAAATTGATGGTGGATGTGGCCAATCTTCAAAATAGGAATGTTCATGTCCTACTCCATATAAAGACCACTCTTCTTCAGTAAAACCATCAGGAATACTTCTTTGAGATATGTCAGGAATAGAAGATTGTGCAATTTCTTCACTAGTTACTCGTGCCCAAACGTCAACAGGAATTTTAGCTGGTTGGTTTTTATAGTGAATGTTTAATTGTTCAATCATACTATCTTATAGCATAAATTATATCACAATTTATTGCGATTAAAACAAGACAAATAAAAAGCTTGCTAAACTAAGTAATAGTACACGCTTCGTCACTACGCTCCTTACCACCTTGCATTCTCGGACAGATTATTCAAGCCATCTTCTTGACTCACTTTACCTACGCTCTATACTTTATTAAAGGCTTACTCAAACCAAAACATGAAAAGAAATAAACTAATTATCTTACCCATCATCATCTTTATCATCGAGAGAGTCAGCAATAATGCTATCTCCAAATCTTTTAGTAAAATTAGCTGTGGTGATAACTACTTAAATAAAATTGATGGCCGTCTCTCAGACTCATCTTGTGGTTTTAATGCCGATATTCAACTGGTCGCCATTCTTTTTCTAATCTTAATCGTTGGCATCATCCTCTCTCTATTTCGCCGCCGAAAATCCTCTCACTCCTAACACCCCTATCGTCTCTCAATTTTCTCTAAATACTCCTCCAAACGCTTCAACTGCTCTGTCGACTGCCATAAACCAGGCTTAAGCTCTAAGGCCATATTAAAGTACTTTTTGGCCTTATCAAACTGCCCTACCTGTAAATAAGTATTGCCAAGATTATGCATCGCCTCAGCATAATTGGGATTTATCTCGATTGCTTTTAAGAAATGCTTCTCAGCCTGAGCCGGATCTCCCATTCGACCATAATAATCCCCCAGATTATTATTATTCTGCGGACTATTTGGCGAAGTTCTCTTAGCCGACAGCCATAACTTATCAGCCGTCTGCCAATTGGAATTTCGCACCATCGTCCGTATCATCAACAAACTCACCAATATCCCAAAACCAATCATCACTCCTTCTTTCATCCCCTCTTTTCTCCTCAGCCAATCAACTCCCATGGCCATCAAGACATAAATGCCAATCACACCAAGATAGGCATATCTCTCGGCCACGATCCAAGACACTCCCAAGGGAGTCAAGGTCGGCGACAAAGCCACTATCAACCACCCCAACCAAAAACTAACTCTCCCCCAAGTCTTGCTCCCCTTGAAATGCTTAAACAACCCCCACAAACCCAGAAGCAACAACACCCCCACTAAAATCGCCCTAACTAAAAAAGCCGACTTGGAAAATACCATCTCCGAGTGATACAAACTTAACTTATCTGGCCACAAAACCAAACCCAAATACTCACTAATGGCTACCGGTATCTGAACCAAAGGACTCAAACCTCTCCCTCCACCCGTACTTGAGTAAGCAGTCTGCAAGTACTCCAATCGATTACCTACCTGCATCAGGTTACTAACAATCCAAGTACCACCAAACACCACAAACGGAGCTAAATCCCACCATTGTTTTCTTTTTCTAGCAAATACCAGCCGATACATTATCAAAATGGCTGGTAAGACCATCGCTTTCTCGCTATACTGCAAGGCCATCAGGTATACCAAGCTAGACCAAATCAACCACTTGTTATTCTTTCTCCCCTCTATATATAGTATCAAGGCCAATAACAACCAAAAACTATACTTGACATAACCGCCTCCCGAAATCCAAGTCACCGACTCGATCATCATCGGATGAACAGCCGTTAAGACCCCTGCCATCAAGCCTACTCTCCGATTAACTAACTTCCCTACTAATCTAAACACCAAAATACTCACTCCAATATGTGCCAAAAGATTACTCAATCTAAACGCCCAAGGACTCAAACCAAACAAATTACTGACAATAAAATATTCTAACCTCCCCAAGATAATAAACGGATTCTCAATCACCCAACTAAACTTAAATATCTCTGGATTATTAACAATGCCATAAACATCATCAGCCACAAAACCAGCCCCTATGGCATTAAGATAAGACACCATCACCAGTAAAGCTATCAACCCTACCTGCCATTTATTTTTCTCAAGCCATCTCATATTTTTATTCTACCTTATTTTAACCACCAGTTCTTACCGTCACTAACTACTTTTACTGCTCCATCTTGATCTGTCCTCATCACTCTCACACTCAAGATCTTTAATCTTTCCAACACTTCCTGCCTTGGATGCCCAAAGTTGTTTTTCCCCACACTAATCACTGCTAACTTGGGCCTCACTATCTTAATAAACTTTTCACCAGTACTGGTTTTCGAACCATGATGACCCACCTTTAAAACTTCAACTTCTTTTAACTTTTCGGTTAATCTCAAAACATCTTCAATCCGCTCTTCGGCATCACCGGTCAAAAGAAAATCAAACTTATCATAGCTACCCAGCAAGACCGTCGATACTTCATTAACATCACTCGCTTCCATCAAATCCATTATTGGCCACAAAACCTTTAACTCTACCTCACCCAGTCGCAACTTATCACCATCAAAAACTTCACCCCGCTCTACTTGCCTCTCGCTAATGACTCTTTTTAGCTCCTCGGTCTCCGGAGTTCTATTCTCTACCTGACTCATCATCAATTTTTCCACTTGATATCGCTTAACCACCTCGATTATCCCTGTCATATGATCAGCTTGAGGATGAGTCACCACCACTAACTCTATCTTTCTATCCCAAAAAGCCATATTCTCCCCCAAGCATGACAAAACCGAATTATCAGGACCACCATCGACCAATAATTGATACTTACCCCAAGAAACTAGAGTCGCATCTCCCTGTCCAACATCACAAAAAACCAACTCCAACCTCTGTCTCGGCCACTGCCACCACAAAATCACTAACATTACTATCAAGATCACTAGCCCTCTATTTATCCATTTCCACATATCTTGATTTAAAGTTCCGAACTTTAAATATTATAAATATTAACACTAGATAATAACCTATTCCCCACAGCCAACTCAACTCTCCCACTTGATAACTAATCCAAGACTGCTCAGCAAACCAGTCAATCACCAGCACCATCATCTTCAAGGGTACGTAAGTTAGCCAACCAGCTAACCTCCCCAACGGCCACCAAACCAAACCAACCACAGCCGTCACCGCTCCCAAAGCCATAATAATCGGCACCAACCACAGTATCAAACCATTAACTAATATACCAAACAAGCTCATATTTCCAAATGAAATAACTATAATCGGCCAAACCGCCAACTGAGCCGAACTTGTCTCGGCAATATCATCTCCAATCCCTTTTATAAAACCAGTAGCTCTTTTAATCACCGGACTAATAAACATCAAACCTAAAGTGGCTGCTATGCTTAACTGAAAACCAACATCAAAAACTAACAACGGTTGCCACGTCAACATCCCTAACACCGCCACCAGCAACAACCTAAATCCCTCACTCTGTCTACCCAAAGCTTGGGCTAGATAAGCTAGTGAACCCATAATGGCGGCTCTAACAATAGCCGGCTCAGCTCCAGCCATAATGGTATAGACAATCACTGCCAATATCCCTCCGCCAATTGCCCATCTTCGATTTACCCAACCTGCGAGTGCAAAAATAACCGTCCCGATCACCACCGTCACGTTGTAGCCGGAGGCCACCACGATATGCAAGGTGCTAGTTTTCTGTAACTTAAGCCAAAAGTCTTTAGTCAGACTTCTTTTGACCCCTAAAACAATCCCTGCCAACAAACTAGCTTCCGGTTCCGGGATACTTCTGTTATAAACTAGCTCAATCTGTCCTCTTATGTCATAAATCCAGTCCTTCCATCCCAGTCCCATAATTTTAGTCTTATCGGGCTTAACCTCTTTGACGTCTGGATACATCAAGCTAAATCGGCTGTACCACTTGTTTATCATTCTCCTCTGTAAACTGCCAGAAACTTGGACCTTTTGGCCATATTCGTATTGAGGGTACTGCTTAGTCTTAACCACTAACCGACCTATCCTAAAGCTTTGAATGCTACCCTGTAGTAAAGGTTCTGATGATATTCTGCCGGACACCTTAATCACTCTTCCCTCAAACTCCCGAAGCTTTGCCTCTGCCTGAAAATTTGTCCCCAGTCTAAAGCTAAATACTACTAACCATATCATTAGGACTATTACCTTCTTCATAAATTATGAGTCATCAGTGCACGCTAACCTCATCTTTGATCTCCTCATAAACATTGCTCCTTATCACTTTCTTAGTTAGAAGCTCCTCGATCGAGCCATAAGGCCGACCATCGATAATCTTCTTGGCCGTCGCTTCCCCCACTCCCCATAGAGTATCAAGCTCACTGACACTAGCCGAATTAACATTTATTAGGCCTGACAAGGCCGGGCCTTGTCCTAAGGAAATAGCTTCATTCTCTTGAGGAATGTACAACTTTTGACCATCGATTAGTTTCATAGCCAGATTTAAGTTCTTACTCACCCAGCCCCTATCCGCCTCAAGAGACAAGCCACCCGCCTTGACTAAAGCATCATTAATCCGAGCATTAGGCTCAAGCTGATAGACTCCCGGCTTGATCACTGCTCCAGCTATATCCACTATAACCTCTTTATCCTGAGCTTCGTCGAAGGAATCTACCGCCACAATCTCTTCACCCTGAGCATTGTCGAAGGGTATCCCTCCACCCACCACCATCGTCATCACCACTCCACCGACTATCAATAGTACTCCCACCAAAGCAGCGGTCACCAAATAAGGCTTCTTCCCATCTTCCCCATCGCCCATACTTCATTCTATTATCCCTTCTCCCTCACCGTCAACTACTCTTTTCCCACGCATGAAACTCTTCACCTGGTAAATATCTCAACTCTCGTATCCTAAAATACACTCCCGTTATCTCACCACCAAATTAACTAACTTACCCTTCACAAATATCTCTTTAACTACCTTTTTCCCATCCAAAAACCGCTTGACTGTTTCAATTTCATATGCCATTTTAAGCATCTTTTCTTTATCCTCACTCTCACTTCTTAAAACTTCCAATCTTCCTCGCAACTTGCCATTAACTTGAACAATTACCACCACTTTTTTGGCTTCAACCAAGTCTTTATCATACTCTGGCCAAGGTTGATTGTGGACCGACTCCTTACCTCCAAACTTCTCCCACCACTCTTCACTCACGTAAGGAGCTAGAGGAGCTATCAACTTCACTAATCGTTGACCATCAATCTTGGACAACTTTTCTTTTGGCTCTTTCCAGACATTAACCAGCTCCATCAAGGCTGCAATAGCCGTATTGTAGCCAAACGTCCCAAAGTCCTCTCCCACTTTCTTAACCGTCTGCTCAAGTTTTATCTTTAGTTTATCTGTCGTCTTGTCTCCCATTTTCTCTTCAAACAATCGCCAGACTCTATCCAAAAACTTCTTCATCCCAATCATACCGGTATCCCTGAAATCTCCACCTTGCTCATAAGGACCAACAAACATCAGATACATTCTCAAAGCATCAGTGCCATACTTATCCATATACTCATCCGGATTGACCGTGTTCCCTTGGCTTTTACTCATTTTTTTACCGTCTTTAATAATCAAGCCATGTCCAAATAAGAATGGAAAAGGCTCATCGAAGTCTAGGTACTTCCAGTCCTTTAGAGTCATAGTTACAAACCTCGAATACATTAAATGTAGGACCGCATGCTCGGCTCCACCGATATAGGCATCAACTGGTTGCCACTTGCCGGTAATCTCTTTATCAAACGGCTCCTTCATTCCATCCCGGGATGGAATATTTTGTCCAATCATTGGGTAACGTAAATAATACCAAGCGCTATCAAAAAAATTATCAGAAACATCCGTCTCTCGCTTGGCCTTACCTCCACACTTGGGGCACTTAACCTTAAGCCAACTCTCCGGTGCTTTCTCTAAAGGTGACTTACCATCTCCAGTCGGCTCATAATCCTTAACCTCCGGCAACTCGACCGGCAAGTTCTCAAGTTTCTCAGGCAACCAACCACATTTTGAGCAGTCCATCATCGGTATCGGCGGTCCCCAGTAGCGTTGCCTTGAAATACACCAATCCCGAAGCCTATAACTCACCACCCGCTTCCCTTGATCTTTTTCCTCCATATAGTCCATCATTTTTTCGGTGGCTTTATGAATATCCATCCCATCCAAAAAGCCAGAGTTAATCATCACGCCCTCATCTTCTTGAACTTGTTCGATCTTAGTTATCTCACCCTTAATTCCATCTTGAGCTACCACTACCCTAATTACCTCTAAACCAAACTCTTGGGCAAACTCAAAATCCCTCTTATCATGCCCCGGTACTCCGACCACTGCTCCAGTTCCGACATGTCCCAAGACAAAATCAGTAATATAGATTGGCATCTCTTTTTTAGTCAACTCGTTTATCGCTACCAAACCCGTTTCCGCTCCAGTCTTTTTTCTCCCCTCAGCAATTCTATCAATCTCCTTCTTCTTTAAAGCTGATTTAACATATTTCTCCACCGCCACTTTATCCTTAACTTTGATCTTTCCCGATATCATTTTCTTAACCAACTGATGTTCCGGCCCCAAGACCACGAAAGTGGCTCCAAAATTAGTATCCGGACGAGTCGTAAAACAGGTTACTGTCAGGTCGGATGATGAGAGTTCCGAACCTCGTTTGCGTTCGGAACTTAAGACTTTATAAGTTATATTTATCCCCTCTTTTCTCCCTATCCAGTTTCTTTGAGCTGTCTTAATCTTCTCCGGCCAGTCTATCTTCTCAAGATTATCCAGTAACCGCTGGGCATACTCAGTTATCTTAAAAAACCACTGATAAGTCTCTTTTTTAGTCGTCTCGGTCCTACATCGCTCACACAATCCAGCTTCTACCTGCTCATCCGAAAGCACTGTCTTGCATGAAGGACACCAGTTCACCAACGACTTCTTTCTATAAGCCAAGCCATTCTCAAACATCTTCACAAAGATCCACTGCGTCCATTTGTAATACTCCGGATCAAAGGTCTCCAGTCTATTGTCCCAACTAAACCGATTACCAATTCGGCTTAACTGCTCATAAAACCGTTTCTTGGAAATCTCGGCCTGTTCCTTTGGGTGTTTGCCTATCTTAATCGCATAATTCTCAGAGTGTATCCCAAAACCATCTAGCCCAATCGGCTCAAAAACATCATATCCCTGCATCGCCTTGTACCTACCGTAAATATCCGCCCCAGTAAAGGCATACATATTACCAACATGTAGTCCCTCAGCCGACGGATACGGAAACATCATTAAGTTATAAAAAGGCTTCTTGTCCTTTTTAAGATCCACCCTATACGTCCCCTTTTCCCGCCAGTGCTTTCGCCACTTATCTTCAATAACCTTATGATCAAAACTCGACATATAAAGGGAGTATATCAAAAAAACTACTCTATCCCAATCACTCCGGTTACCAAACCCGCTTTTGAGCACCTAGTAATTACTTCTTTGACTCCATTAAGTCCTTCGTTACTAACTGGAAAATACCTCTCATCACTTTCATGTCCACCAATCATATGTCCAGGTATCGCAACCACAACATCACTAGCTTCTTTACCCCTAACCATAAAAACTCTACCTCCACCACCCCTAATTGAACTAAAAGTCTCCTCTTCAGCCAAACACATCGCTCCAAATAACTTACCCACCACCGGGCTAAAAATCACTCCTTGACCAGACTTTCTTCTTGCACCATCGCAATGCTTAGTCTTGACAGTATGAAGCCATACATTTCTTTCTCTATGATTCAACGACTCCGACTCATGAACAGTTAAAATACCAAAATATTGATTATTCTTACCTCTCAAACCATAAATAGATCCCAATTCTTTGTTAAATCTTGATAAATCATTTTCTCTTCTAGGAAGCCAACTAACCAAGTCAGTGGTGTCCATCCCCGTCACTAGGGTTGGTGATACTAAACTAACATTCAACTCTTCACCTCCAAGCACAATTCCCACCTCATGACTTCCTGGTGCCAAAAGAATCTCTTCCTTGATCCTCATCTCGTTGTAATTCATCACTCCCCCCACCCAATTAGTCATCACGTCAGGATAAGCTTCCCTTTGTCTATATAAATCCATATATACCCTCTCATTTAGGGCTTCTGGTGCTGGTGACATATTTTTCTCCTTAAAAAAAACTGCTCAAAGCAGTTTAATTAGTTAACCAGAATTATATATTATATAATAATCCAGTCAACAATCATTACTCCCTAGCCCTCTCAAACTTTGCCTTAACTGCTTCCGCTTCACTACAAAACCATCTGTCTCTCAAATCAAGTCTCATCACCACCTGATCGTAATGCCTAAACTCCGGCAAGTGATACCACCTGTGATCGTCTTTGTCCAAGTTTCCCTTGATGACACAACCAGTCTCCCCACCACACTGACTCCACTTCCCTTTTTCTTCCTCATGTCCAATTCTCGCCGCCTCCACTAGTCTATCCAGATACTTAGTGTTATTATTATCAACTTGAAACTCACCAACTCCTCGAGCCAATAAATACTCATTGACCATCATCTCTTTGCCATTTCTTGTCACCCAAACATAGGCCAACTCCCTACCATACGGTCCAATCTTATCGTAGTCATACTCTATCCTCACCTTTTTCCCTAACACCATCTGCCTATTTATCTCGGTCGACTCATCTCTAAAACACTCACCCACTTCTGGCGTGTCAACATTGATATATCGAATCTCTCGACCATCTGCCAAGACCACATTGTCTCCATCCACAATCCTCACTACCTCCACACCCTTGGGACTCCACCACCAGCCCACTAAACCTATTACTAACAAACCAGTTACCATCACTAGTCGTTTCATAAAATCATCATATCATAACTCTGTCACAAGCGTGACAAGGACCGTCCCTGTCAAATAATTTGCGTATCATTTTTTTTGCCTTTTACGTATCATAATGATACGATTGACAGTATGACCCTGCCCATTGTTCACTCCATTCTACTAATCTTCAGCGTTCTCTTTAGCTTCTTCTGGACCAACAACCCTGGAATGTCCAACTTTAGCCTCCAGCTAGCAGGCCTGTTAACCTTCATCTTCTTTTTTCACGACCTGGTTAGCCGTAAAACTAGCCCCAATAACCCTATCCGAATATACCGAAGTGTGTCTAACTCTATCATTTTAACCTTACTCACTCTACTACTTATCCTCTCGACTAACGGTCTTAACTCACCTCTGTTCTTCTTGCTTGATTTCCTAGTCTTTGGCTTAAGCCTCTTCTTCTACCCAAGTCTTGGTTTTTCCTTTAGCTTAGCACTCATAATAACTTTTCTGCTAAATAATGACCTATCATCTACTCATGCCCTTACCAACCTTGTTTCCCTCATATTAATCGCTCCTTTTGCTCGCTTTTTTAGCACTCAATACTTGCGTCTGCTTGAAGAAAAAAAGCATATCAAAATACTGAAATATCAGGCCGATCGGCTTGAACAAAAGCTGGAACAAGAGGAAACCTCTACACTTCTATGGCTATCTATAGAATTTCGTCACAAACTAGATCACGCTATTGATCTTGTCTCCCAAATTTCCTCTAACCTCTCCCATATTCCCTATCACCAGCAAGAACTCCTCAAGAATCTATACTCAGACCTTAAGGAGCTCTTTAAGTCCGGCCAATCTCTACAAAAACAAATCGACGAGCTCACCGAAGATGAAGACTAAAGGTTCAGAACTTTCAGTGTCGGCTAGGTTACGAACTTCGTGTCAGTTCGTAACCTTCTTAGTCGGAACCTTGTTAGCTTTTACCACCCCCGTCCTCGCCATCCCCAACATGGAGTCCGACTCTTATAAACTCCAGTTTACCAACCTCAACATGACCTCTGGCTCAAAAGAATCAACCAACTTCAAGGTCCTAGACACTCTAGGTCAAACCGGCCCTGGCCAATACACCTCCTCAGGCTACTACGTCAAGGCTGGCTTTCCCTACATCAAAACCATTATCGACTTCTCTTTTACCATCTCTGACCTCTCGATCGACTTTGGTTCCTTAACTCCCAGCACTTTTGCCACTCAAACCAACACTCTCACTATCTCAGCCGGCGGAGCTGGTGGTTATAGCGTCACCGCTATTGAAGACCATCCATTAAAGCTTCAAGCCACCGCCACTACCATCCCCGACACTACCTGTGACTCAGCTTGCGACGAAACTACTGCGGCTGTTTGGACCGACACCGCTAACTTTGGTTTTGGTTTCAACCTCACCGGCAATGATATTTCAAGCGACTTTACCGACTCTACCTACTTTCGCCAGTTTGCCGATTTGAGCCTAGCTGAATCTCCCCAAACTATTATGACAAACTCCGATGTTGGTTCAGGCCGTACCGCTACTGTCACCTATAAACTAAACATCTCCGCCAGCCAAGCTGCCGGGGACTACTCAAACCAAATTACCTATGTCGCCATCCCTACCTACTAAAGCACTCAGGTTCGGAACTCCCCGTGCAAGTTCCGAACCTTATCGTTTTAACTGGCGTGCTTTATTTAGTACGATCGTAGTTGTAATAACATATCTGTCACAAACATCCCCAGTCTCGGCCCAAACTACCTCTATTGCTATCTGGCCACCTCTACTTGAAGCCACTATTCAACCTGGTAAATCAGTCACACAGGTCTACCGCTTAAAGAACCTAGGCGACGATACTATCATAACCGCCTATCTCAAACCCTTCTCTCCCTCCGGCGAACTTGGCCATGTTCAGCTTCAGCTGCAAGGACAGTCCTTGACAGGAGACCCGGCCAACGGCCGAGTCGGGACGGCAAAGCCGGAAGGACTGTCCTTATTGAATAGCGCTCTTTCGTTTTTCTCCCTCCTCAACGCCGACCTTAAGACCTTACCGGCTACCTTTCCCCTTAAAGCCGGCCAGACCCAAGAACTGGTCTTAAAGATCAAAATCCCCGAAGACTCCAAACTAACCGACCACTACTTCACCTTCCTCTTTGACTCCAACACCACCGGTCTAGTTGGTGATTCAGGCACCACCACTCAAGCCACTATTGGCTCCAATATCTTGCTAACTATCTCGGACGACGGTCAACCCAAACTCTCCGCCAAAATCGAAGAATTTGCCGCCGGGCAAATCAAGGTCCGACCCTTTCTGGGAGCCTCGCTTTTGCGGGGCATTTACCCGAAGCGTAGCGAGGGAGGGTCTGACCTTAACGGAGATTTAAGGTTCGTAACCTTAAATTTATTAGACTCCTTCTCCCCCATCTCCTTCCTCATCCGCGTCAAAAACACCGGCACCACTCGCTTAAAAACTATCGGCCAAATTGAACTCAAAAATACTTTCAACAACCCCGTCGCCACTCTGCCTCTTCGGGAAGACAATATTCTCTCTAACTCCATTAGAAAACTTCAGACTACTACCGACTGGAAACCCTTCTTCCCTTTAGGTCGTTTCACCGCTACCGCCTCTATTACTCCTCAGGACTCAACTAACACCATCACCCAAACTATTTACTTCTTCGTTCTCCCCTACAAAGCCATCCTTGTTGTTGTTCTTATCTTCCTTGGTTTTAAAGCCTTGACAAAGTCAAGAGAACAACAGTAATATTATACTTATGAAACATCTAGTGGCTAAAATTTCTATTGCTTCAATTTTAGCTTTATCCTTTCAAGGATTTTTGTTTATCTCCCCACCCGAACTTGATTCAGCCAACCTTACTTCCGTCGCCGACACTCTCCAGTCCTCTCGCCTCTCTTGGGGCGCTCGAGTCGAAGCCGATGGTACTACTGCCGGCGAATCCCGAGTCCAGATCCAATCTGCCCCAGCTGTCCCCTTAAACTCTACCTCTACCGCCAACCTTCACGCCGGTGACTCGATCCTAATCAATGCCAATGCTTACACTGTCGTCGGCATTGTTGATGGAGACGAGTTTACCGTCTCACCCATAGTCGCTGCTGGTGATGCTGATGATGGTGATCCCATCTACCTTGAACAAAAACCCCGCCATGTCATTACCTTTACCTCTGCTTCAGCCGTAGCCAATGGTTACATTAGAGTCTTAATTCCTGCCGACTCATCCGGTCCAAACGACAGCAATATTGACGATGACGGTTTTGATTTTGGCGGCGGTTCAGTCGATGTCGTCGCTACCGACACCGGTAACTATGATTTTGAAACAGGAACCGCTACTGCCTCCGGAGGAGCTGGTTGTACTTCACCAGCCAACTATCACTGCTTTGAAGCCCCATATAACGGTAATGGTGGTGTCGGCACAGCTATCACTTTTACCATTGGCAACACCAATGGCACCAATACTCCAATCGCTCCGGGAGAAACATCTTCACACACCGAAGCCACCGCCGACAGTCTCTCATTTATAGTCAGAAACTACGATGCCTCAGACGTTGTCATTGACGCTACCACTGGCAAAATTGCCTTGATCGAAGCCGTTCGCGTCACCGCTACTGTCGATCCAACTATCTCCTTTGCTATCGCCGGAGTTGGCGTAGGTACTACTGCTTGTGGCGCAGCAGTTGATGTCACCTCGACTGCCTTAGCTGTCCCTTTTGGCACCCTAGCTCTTAACACCTTTAAAGATCTAGCTCAAAAACTAACAGCCTCTACCAATGCTGACGGTGGCTATGCTGTTACCGCCTCCGAAGATGATGAACTTGGTAAAGACGGCGGTACTTCTCCAGTCATTGCCGACACAGATTGTGATGGTGAAGACTGTACTATCTCTTCCGACACTGAATGGAACACAGCTACCGACAATGGCTTTGGTTACTCTCTTGATAATGGAGTCGGTACCGGAGCCACTGCTCCAGTCATCACTTTCGAGTATGACGACGGCGCCCTAAACTTTGCCGCTAGACCTTTTGCTAACATTGCAGGTAGCGACTCACCAGTCTCGATCTTCTCTTCAACTGATGTAGCTGACGGCCATAATATCTATGCCTGTTATCGCATCTCTGTCGGGGCCACTCAAGAAGCTGGCGATTACTCAAATCAACTAACCTACACCGCTACTGCTACTTTCTAATATGAAAAAACTGCCCCTACCAATGAAGGTTACGAACTTCATCTCAGTTCGTAACCTTATCAAATTAGGAACTGCCTATGCAGTCTTCTCATTACTATTAGCCCCAAACGTCCATGCCCAAGAAATTACCACTACTGCTTCCCCACCCAGATTAGAACTTGAAACTCTACCAGACAACACTCTCCAAGAAACCCTTAAGCTGACCAACTCATCCGACACTCTCCAAACCTACTCTATCACTGCTACTGATTTTATCGTCAACGATTCCAAGGGTACTCCCGTACCGGTAACCGAATCCGTATCAGGTCGCTGGTCTTTAGCCTCTTGGCTCACTACCACCCCCGAAAATATCTCGGTCGAACCCAATCAATCTGTCTTGGTCACTCTCCAAGTAAAAGTTCCAGAAGATGCTCTCCCTGGCGGCCACTACGCTATGGTTACTTATCAACCAACCACTGCCAATCTTGAAAACCAAACCGGCTCGGCTGTCGCTTCTCGTGTCGGCACCTTAGTCTACTTAAAAGTCCAAGGTGACATCACCGAAGCCGCTTACTTAAAACAACTTTCTACTAAAAATAAATGGTTCGAGTACGGGCCAATTGACATCACCGCTGAGATCGAAAACCAAGGCGACATTCACCTTAAACCAGCCGGTAAAATCGAAATTACTGATCTCTTAAATCGACCAATCCTCATAGAAGACCTAGATGAATCTAACATCTTTCCTTTCGCCTCACGGCTTCACCAGTTTCAACTACCCAACAAATACTATCTAGGTCGCTTTAAAGTCAAGCTTGAGGCTTCAGCCGGCACTTCTGCTCTACCAATCAACGGAGCCATCTACTTTTGGGTCATTCCTTACAAAGAAATCTCAGTTGTCCTTGCTGCCATCATCTTAGTGGTCGTTCTCCTCGCTCTCAAACGTCGAAAAAAACAATCACAACCATTACCTGAAACTGGTCAACCATCTATTGAGCCAGAAACACCGGAAACCACCCCGCCAGCTACTTTATCTTAACCACTCTCTTAGGTTATACTAAATTTATGCTGCCCACCCTGCCAATGAAGGTTACGAACTTCATCTCAGTTCGTAACCTTATCAAATTAGGAATAACCTTCGCAGTCTTCTTCCTATTATTGACACCAACTCTCCATGCCATTGACGTCGATACTAGCTCAACTCCTGTCACCGCCACTGTCCCTGGCGCCACTCCCACCCCTACGCCCAGTCCTTCGCCTTCACCTTCCACCGAAACCCCCACTCCACCTATCTTAATCTCTCCTGCTAACAATGCCATTATCAACTCCTCCTCTCCCACCTTCATCTTTGAGTCATCCACCGATACTGGCGGTATTCATAAATATGAGTTCTGGTTAGACGGCTCGTTTGACCACGAGTTTGTTTCGGCTAACAGCAGTACTCAATCCACCACGGCCAACTCAGCTCTCCCAGAAGGTCTTCACACCTGGAAAGTTAAAGCTGTTAATAACTCAGGTTTGGGCACCGACTCGGCTACTTTTAGCTTCACTGTCGATACCACCCCACCCATTATCCTAATTACTGACATTGCCGAAAACCAGGTCAGTCTTTCTTCTCAAGATCCATCAACCATTCCGGCCAACTACTCAGTCTCTACCGGAGACATCACTCCCACTATCTCCGGCTCTTCAGAAGCCAACGCCGTCTTAACCTTTAGCCTTTCGGGCAGCATTGCCTCTTACACTCTCACCGCTACCGCCGGCTCTGACGCCAGCTTCTCTTTAACCCCCAGCTTCCAACTAGCCTCGGATACCTACACTGTCTCTGTCTCCAGTTCTGATCAGGCCTCAAACTCAACTAGTCTACCTTCCTTCACCTTGATTATCACTCCTCAAGCCGCTAAAACCCCAGCTATCACCATTCCCTTGCCTTCACCCTTCAAGGACTTAACCATTCCCGGTCTACCGATAATTCCTCAACCTCCCTTACCCGTTCTACCTAAATCTCTTACCGCCTACCCTTTAACTCCCGACTCTCCCTCTGTTCTTAATTTTCTACCCTGGCTAATCATTCTTTTGTTCATAATCCATCTTATTATAAATAAACATATCATACTCTATCTAAACCTAGTCATCCTACTATACCTATTCTTATCAACCTTTCACTGGCTACCAATCTTAGTGGTCATGCCTCTGTTAGCCGTCTGTATTTACCTTCACAAATCAAACTCTTGACAACCATTATTAAACCATTATAATTATAATATATGACTACCGTTACTAAAACCATTATCCAAGTTCCTGTCGCCAAATCCTTGAGAGATCAAGCTACTTTAGCTGTTGAGGAGCTTGGTTTTTCTTCCATCCAAGAGTCCATTAGACTCTTTCTAACTCAACTGGCTGATCGATCTCTTTCTTTCTCTTTTAAGCCAAAGTCAGTCAAGCTCTCCCTCAAGGCCATTAAGAGATATGATAAAATGCTTGACGACATCGATTCCGGTAAAGAACCTGTTTATAAAGCTAAAAACGTTAATGATTTACTAGATCAACTCTATGGTCGTAAGGATCTTGTTCAGTCGTAAATTTCATAAGAATTTCGAAAAACGCATCCTTCGTGATCAAAAGTTATCTAATCGATTTGATAAAAGAATCAAACAATTCTCAAATAACTCTAACCATCCCCTCTTAAGAGATCACCCACTTACCGGCTCTAAAAAACACCTTCGATCTTTCTCTATTACCGGTGATATCCGAGTTTTATACCAACCACTCAACAATAATGCTGTAATATTGATAGATATTGGCTCTCACAACCAAGTTTATTGATATATCTAAATATATCACAACCTATCAATATCGATTTCCTAGATTCCTGCGGTTTTCGCCAAAATTACAAGTCTATCAAACAAGTCTTTAGCCCTATCTGCCGGCCAATCTTCCAGTAATAGCTTCTTGGGTAGACCTGGATCAGTCAAGATTAGCTTGAAGTAGCCATCGAAGACCGTCTTAAATCCTCCTTTGGACTGTTGTAGCAAGACTGGATTAGATCTAGCTATCTTTAGCAACCGATCCGCTTTAGTGATAAACTCAAGGTATCCTGTAGCAGTTTGATCCAGTTCCCATAACTGCCTAGCTAACCCCAAGTCATCACCGACTATAAGCTTCCGAGACTCGATTACTTGGGCCTTCCCAGACCACCTTTTATCCATAAATAGCGCCTTAGTTTCCTCAGAAACCCTCAAGGGAGTAATAAACACCCCTCTTCCCGCTCTTTTGTACCCCAGTTCATTAAGCTTTCGACTGACTACTCGGTTGTCACTCCCTAGGTCAGACACCATCACTACTCGCCAAATCCTATCCCAAACCTGCTTCTGACCTCTGTAAAGTGGTATTTTCTTTAGCATTTTCTCTCTCCCTCCACCGGTCAATCTAAATCTCGCCTTATTTCCTCTCACAATCTTGTCTAAGGCTCCTTCTCGACTCAACCTGACTACTGCGTCTCTAATCGATCCCTTCTCATATTCTGACAGTCTAAAGTACAAAAACCGATAGCCTTTATAGCCATACCCTTCCGCTTTATTTATAAAATCTACCTCTGTTGCCAGAGCAAAAAGTAACTTGGTTTTAAGTATCTTCATACAGTTATCCACAAAGATTAAACTATGTCTATATTTCTATGCATTGTTAATAATCCTCTTTATACCATTAAACACTGCATTAATTTTAATGTCAAGTCCTAAGACTTAAACACCTAATTCTCACTTCTCTCCACTAAATTCTAGCCATCTGACTATATTAGTAGTTTTATATTATAGTTTGATATACATATATTTAACCTATGAAAACATCATGAAAACATATTCATCTTTCCCAGCTCCTCCAACAACCTATTTTCTGTCTGTTAAGCCACTAATAAATTGGTCTATTCTTCTCTACTCTCAATTAACAGTATTATAGATTTAGATTGAAATAATTAAATCTCTAATAATCCAGTGTAATTTTATCTAATTACTCTAGGAACATTTTGAAAGGAAACTTATGTCACTAGCCATCAATTTACCCATCCCTCTTTCACACTCCGGAGTGGAACTTGTTTACTCTCCGGAGTGGACCAAGATTTTCCGCACCAAAGCTTTCACTATCGCCACCGAGCTATTTGCTTTATTAACAATTTTCATTGCTGTCGGCATCTGGGTCTTTATTTTGCCGTCAGCTTACTAGGTCATTAACAACGGCTGTCCGGCTGTTAATGGTCTTAAACTCGCAATCGGTGATTGGGAGACATCTACAAATGAATAACCTGCTCAGTCAATATCAGAGATACCTTATGGGTAGCTCTAGTCGTTCCGAGGTGGTTCCGAACCTCCAGCGGTCTGCAGCCTCAACGAAAGACGGTTCGGAACCTTTCGTAGTCGCTAGTTCGGAACCTAAAGCCGTTCGTAACCTTTCTAAGTCCACCATCAAAAACTACCTCTCCGATACCCGCCACTTTCTTTCGTGGCTTAAAAGTTCCATCCAGGAGCCAGAAATCAAACCAGAACACATTACTCCTGCCGTCGTCAAAGCCTATGGTGTCGAAGGGTTCGGAACTCCCCGTGAAAGTTCCGAACCTTCCGAAATCGCCAGCGGAGCTAGTTCGAAACTTAAAGCCGCCGCTAGGTTCCGAACTCCCCGTGAAAGTTCCGAACCTTCCGTTGTCGAACCTTCGTTGGCCACCACTAACCGCCGTCTCTCCTCTCTCCGCCGTTTCGGTCAATTTCTTGAAGCCTCAGGTTTACTCGACGACGATCCTACCGCTAACCTCTTAAATCCCAACCCTACTTACAAGTTCACCACTATGGGTCGAGTCTTGACTCAATATAAAAACTATCTAAAAGCCGAAGATTTATCCAACTCCACCATCAAAAACTACCTTTCTGATCTCAAATATTACCTAGTTTGGGCCGAAAAAAACAATCAATTATTAGATGGCAACCAAGCAAACGTCACTCGTAATTAATTTATACCTGTCATCTTTCACTCATGAAAACATCACTAAAAACCAACTCTAAAACTCAATTAAAACACCCTTCCACCCACTCCTTTTCATCCTATAGCAGAATTACTTCGTTGTCTAGCAGGTTCCGAACTTTAGGCATCAGCCAACCCCGCGACCGCGGGGCCAGTTCGGAACCACATTATCTCGTTAGCCAACCCACCTCAAGAAACTCCTTCTCCCCCATCTGTCCCACTCAAGGCAAAGTATCACAGGTTCGGACCTTTCCGTGCGAGTTCCGAACCTTATCGACTAGTTTTTCACCTTCCCCAAAGTCTTGTTCGTCCCTCATTATCAATCCAAACCCTCAATTTACCCACTATAGCACTCAAGTGTTTAGTTTGCTAGCTAACTGACAATGAATCTAGGCTCAATCTTAACCAAAAATGCTCAAAAACAGTATCAAAACTACCTAAAAGAGGCCGGTTTACCCCAATCTACTATCAAACGAAAACTCTCTTCCCTGCACCGTTTTCGGGAATTCGCCCAAAAACACTACCTCAAGGAGAGTTTACCTGGAATAGATCAATCTCGGTCAAATCCTATCAGTATCGATAGGTTCCGAACTTCAGACTCTCGTTGGTTCCGAACTCCCCGTGCAAGTTCGGAACCTTGGTCGTTAGCCTCCCTCACCCCCTACCTCACTATCGCCATTATCGCCCTCTTCTCCACCGCCTTGGGTATCTTCGGCTATAATCAGATCTTTAAACAGGCCACCATCTCCTCAGCCTACCCTTCTACTCCTCAGACTCCCAACCGCTACCTCTCCTTTCAAGCCCGCCTCACCGATACTTCAGATACTCCTATCACTACCCCAACCGACGTCCGTTTTACCCTATACAACGACCTTACCGCTTCTGGAGCTGCCCTCTTATGGCAAGAGCTTAAATATATCGATCCCGATCAAGACGGCATCTTCTCCACCTTATTAGGAGACTCTACCTCAATAGCCGACTCAGTCTTCTCCGAAAACACCAGTCTTTATCTTGGTGTCACCGTCGAAACCGATCCCGAAGCCACTCCCAGGCAAGCCATTGCCTCAGTGGGCTATGCCTTAAACTCCGAAACCCTCCAAGGCGTCCCTCTAGGTACTGGTGCCACGGCCCCTTTCGTTCCCTACTTTGACTCGACCGGTAAACTCTCGATCGCCGCCGCTTCCCCAGAAATATATTCCTCCTCAGGCACCTTTGCTATTACCGGCCAAGCTATTACCCTGTCCTCAGACACCGGCACTAACGGGGACATCGTCATCGCTCCTGATGGCACTGGAAACTTGGACATCAATCTCTCTTCAACCACTCAAAACGGTGTCGCTATTACCGACGCCGCTCTCACTTCTGGACACCTACTATACGGCTATGTTGGCAATGATTCTGCCACTGGCGATTTATTACGTTTAACTTCTGGATCATCAGAAACCTTGCGTTTTTCCGTAGAGCAGGACGGAGAAACGTATATTTCCGGAAACCTCGGGGTCGGGACTACTGACCCTAGCTCGACCCTCGAGGTAGCCGGTACCATTACTACCACCGGCTTCAAGTTAACAACTTCCCCTTCAGCCGGTTACTTCTTAACCTCAGACGGTGACGGTGACGGTACTTGGGCTGATGTCTCCGCCTCTGCCGGCCCTTGGACTCTAAACGGTACTGATCTCTATCCTGACGACACCTCCTACAATGTCGGTATCGGCACTACCGACCCCGGCAACTACAAACTCTATGTTTCCGGTAACACCTACCTATCCGGCACCCTCACCACTCCCGGTCTTGGTACTGGCACAGACAACAGCGTCTTGGTGCTTAATAGCTCAAACGCAGTCGTCACTGATGAAATAGATCCTGACGTCTGGACTCCGGGTACCCTATTAGATGGTAATGGCACTGCTAATTATCTTCCTTACTACTCTGACGCTGACACCCTTGCAATTTCAAATGTCTACTATGACGGCACTAACACTGGTGTTGGCACTACTGCTCCTAAAGGCCTCTTCCACATTGATGGCTCTAGCGGATCTCCTTCCACAGCTAACTCTTTGTTAACCTTAAGAGATAGCACCAGTAATATTGGCTTTCAAATTGGATCCACTGGAGGTTATGGATGGATAAGAGCTGCTGATGTTTTAGTGTCTCAAGACAATATTGACTTAGTCCTTCAACCAGCTGGTACTAATGCTAATGTCGGTATCGGCATTACCTATCCATCAGCCAAGTTAGATGTTGTCGGAGATGTTGAATTTGACGGTTCAGCTATCTTTAATAACTCTGGTGTTGATAAAGACTTCCGAGTAGCTACTAACAATAACACTAACATGTTTTTTATTGATGGCGGTGTTGATAAAATTGGTATTGGCACCAATGCCCCAACCTATGGCAATCTAGATATAAGAGTAACTGCTAATGATGCTAATACTGGAGTCACTATGTATTCTGGTGCAGGTTCTACTGCCAGAAGCTGGATTACTAGCAATGATAGTTGGGTAATGACTCGAGGCTCCACCGCTACTAATGGTATCACTATTGCCAGTGATGGCAATTTAGGTATCGGTATCACCAGCCCTGATTACAAAATTGATGTTCAAGGTACTGCCGGCTTCTCTTCCACCATCTACGCTCCTTCAATTGGAGCTGATACAGATAACTCCGTCGTAGTTCTTAACTCCTCTGGTTTACTAAAAACCGACGAAATTGATCCAGATGTCTGGACTCCGGGTACTTTAATCGATGGCTCCGGTACCGCTAACTACATGACTAAATGGACAGACTCGGATACTATCGCTAACTCTGTTGCTTATGACGACGGAACAAATATTGGTATCGGCACCACCGACCCAGATACCACCCTGGATATTATTGGTCAACTCAGTACTAGCAATAATGCTTTTGTTGGCGGCTCAAATGGTCTAGGACTCTTTTTCAATGACTCGGGCACATACACATATGGGATCTACCGAAACACTCCAGGAGATCTAGCTTTTAGGTCTAACACTAATAGTGAAAAGATGGTTATTGAAGCTACTTCTGGCAATTTAGGAGTTGGGACAACAAGACCAAAAGCTTTAGTGTCGGTCGGTACCGGCACTCCAGGAGATATTGACGGCACTAATGACCTTTACGTCCTAGACGACATCGAGTTTGACGGTCAAATCTTTGGCGATGGTTCTCAATTGACTGGGATAGCTTCAGCTGGTGGTTGGACAGACGATGGTGCTCTAGTAAGACTAACTACTGTTACCGATAACGTTGGTATTGGTACTACCGATAACCTAGCTGTTCTCCATGTTCAAGGAGATGGTACTACTACTGGCTTCTCTTTCCTAACCCAAGACTCCTCAGGTACAGATAGGTTTGCTATCTTGGACAACGGTAATGTAGGGGTTGGGACGACAGCACCGAGTGAAAAACTAGATATTCAAGGTCACGTAAACATTAATGGTTATGCTATGGTACGAGACACTACATGGGGAATTCAACTACTTGACAATGTCCCTTTAACTCTTGGAAATGGAGCTGATTTCTCACTAGGCACTGACGGTACCAAATCCTACTGGTCGGTAGGCACTAGCCTAGCTTCGTCAACAGGATTAACTTTAGATTCAACAAGCAACCTCGGTATCGGCACCACCGCTCCAACCTACAAGCTAGACATAGTCGGTTCCTTGAAAGCCTCCGGTAACGTCACCTTCTTGGACTTGGGTACTACCGCCGATAACACTGTCTTAGTCATAGACGCCAACAACAACCTTAATACCGACGAGATAGATAGTAGGGTTTGGGGCTCTACTTTAGTTGACTACTCCTCCACCACCGCTAACTACATCCCTAAAATGAGTGACGCGGATACTATTACCAATAGTCTCATGTACGATGACGGAACCAATGTCGGTATCGCTACCACTGACCCCGGTTACAAACTAGAAGTTGTTGGTACTGCCGGTTTTAGTTCCACTATCTACGCTCCCAGCCTTGGAGCCGGGACTGACGATAGTGTGGTTGTCTTAAATGGCTCCGGTAACCTAGTCACAGATGAGGTTGATTCAAGGGTTTGGGGCTCTACTCTAGTCGACTACTCTTCTACCACCGCTAGTTACATCCCTAAACTTAGTGACGCTGATACTCTTACTAACTCAGTCATCTATGAAACTACTAACAACATCGGCATTGGGACTACTGACCCATTAGCAAAACTACAAGTGGTTGGTTCTGGTGGAGATGCCAGTATAACTACTGGAACTCAAAATGCAACTCAAAAATTCAAAGTACTCACTTCTTCTTTAGATATTGGTCGCTATAACACTTCACCATGGCCACACTGGATTCAAGCTAGAAGCGACACAAGCAGTGTATCCGTTCCTCTATCAATCCAGCCAGTTGGAGGTTATGTGGGAATTGGTACTACAGCGCCAGAATCTTTGTTGCATCTTTCTCAAGCTACTGCAAACGACCTATTCACTATTGAAAGGCCAGGTTTAGGAGTATTTAGCGTGAATATAAGCACATCAGGGTACCCTACTAACTTATCATCAACCAATGGATTTAATTTTCAAACGACAGGTACTAAACTTTCAATACTAAGCTCGGGCAACGTCGGCATCGGCACCACTGACCCTAAATCCCTCCTCTCCGTCGGTACCGGAACTCCCGGTTCTGCTGATGGCACTAACGACCTCTACGTCCTAGACGACATCGAGTTTGACGGTCAAATCTTTGGTGACGGTTCTCAATTGACTGGGATTGCTTCTGCCGGTGGTTGGACAGATGATGGTACGGATGTCTACTTGACTACTACTAGTGATAATGTAGGAATTGGCACTACCGATCCGAATGGTTACAAACTAAATGTCCTCGGTTCTCTTAAAGCCTCCGGTAACGTCACCTTCTTAGGTCTTGGCACTACCGCTGATAACACCGTTCTGGTTATTGACGGGAATGGTAACCTAAACACCGACGAAATAGATAGCAGAGTTTGGGGTTCTACCTTGATAGACTATTCAAGCACTACAGCAAGTTACATTCCCAAGTTAAGTGACGCCGATACTCTTGTTAACTCGGTTATGTACGAAGCTTCTAGTAATATTGGTATTGGAACGACGACGCCAAGTGAGAAGCTAGATGTTATTGGGAACATCGCACTTTCTTATGGTTCATATATAAAAGTTAGTGATGCTTGGGATGATAATAGAACAAACATCCTAAGAACAGGTTATGACAGTGGATTAAATACTGATTTCTTAAAATTTTATGTTCCAGGGAATAACGCTGAATCCGTTGGAGAGAAAATGACCATTTTAAGAAGCGGTAACCTCGGCATCGGCACTACCGCTCCCCTCTCCCTCCTCTCCGTCGGTACCGGTACTCCCGGTTCAGTCGATGGTACTAATGACCTCTACGTCCTAGACGATATCGAGTTTGACGGTCAAATCTTTGGAGATGGTTCTCAACTAACTGGGATTGCTAGCGCCGGTGGTTGGACAGATGGAGGCACGGATGTCTACTTGACTACTACCTCGGATAATGTGGGGATTGGGACAACTGCGCCAAGCGCAAAGTTAGATGTGGCAGGGAATATCAATATTGATTTTTCAACGGGGAATACTCCTTCAATTGAGAATCAAGGATTGTTTATCGGAAGTCCAGGCACAGCTAGTAACAAGGCAATTTTTGCAACAAAGAGCGGAGGCGGCGAATTTGTAATAACAAATGCGGGCTCCGTCGGCATCGGTACCACAGCGCCAGGGGCAAAATTCCATGTTTATTCCGCTGCTTCAGGACAAACTTCAGCATATAGTTTGGCAGATGATTTAATAATTGAAAATAATGCAGCGGCGGGATTATCCATATTAACTCCAAATACAGCTAATGGCTATCTTGTTTTTGGTGATCCAGAATCAAATATTCAAGGATATATAACATATCAACATTCGGATAATGCATTAAGGTTTGGAACAAATGGTAGCGAAAAAGTAAGAATTACAACTAGTGGCAACGTCGGCATCGGCACCACCGCTCCAACAGCCAAACTCCACGTAGTCGGCTCCTCAGACACCGAACAGTTGATAGTCAAGGGTAATGCCACACAGACGGATAATCTGGTGGAGTTCCAGAACTCAGCGGGTACAGGGTTAGTAGTAGTAGATGGCACAGGCAACGTCGGCATCGGTACGACGGGGCCTGGAAGTAAATTGCATGTTTATACTGACAACTCTACTACCAATAAGCCTGGTATTCATATTGAACAAGATGGTACAGGGGATGCTACTCTTAGTTTTGAACGAACTGGGGCAGTATCTTATGGTATTGGCATTGATGCAACAAACAATTATTTTCAAATTAGTAGAAATACTGATTTGGCTACAAATCCCTACATTACTATAGACACAAACGGCAACCTCGGCATCGGCACTACGGCGCCTGGATATAAATTAAATGTATTAGGAATTGATTCAGATGATGCAAATAATGTTTTAGCAGGTTCACAGTTAGCAGTTCAAGGAACAAGCGCGGCACATGGAATATATTTTAGAGCAAAAGGTAGTGGTTCCGCTGGAATAAGTGGATTAACATATGCAAATCAGATATATGGTGTGGGGGGAAATGCTGGTTTAGAAGTATATTCAAGTATTAATTTAATCTTGGGTTCTGGAAACGCAGAAAGAATGCGAATCACAACAACGGGCAACGTCGGCATCGGCACTACCGCCCCCGCTTCCCTCCTCTCCGTCGGTACTGGTACTCCCGGTTCAGTCGATGGTACAAATGACCTCTACGTCTTGGACGATATCGAGTTTGACGGTCAAATCTTTGGTGATGGTTCTCAATTGACTGGGGTTTCAGCCTCTCCCGTCGGTTCCGCCCTCACCTCCGCCTACATCTGGGTTGGTAATGGTTCTAATGTCGCTGCGGCTGTCAATCCTGGTGGTGATGTTGAGATAGACAATGCTGGTGCTACCACCATTCAAGCTAACTCTGTCGCTCTTGCCACCGACACTACCGGTAACTTTGTCAACTCAATCACCGGAGGTTCTGGTATTAGCTCTACCGGAGCTACTTCAGGAGAAAATATTAGTCATACTCTTTCCCTTGGAGCTCTAAGCGGAAATTGGGATGCCGGTGGCTACGAAATTAGATCAAACACCCTTGAATCAGATGTCACAACCGGTACTGCTCCACTTACCATTGCTTCAACTACAGTTGTCACTAACCTTAATGCCGATCTTCTTGACGGAATCTCTATGGGTGGCTTCTTAAGATCAAATACTTCCGATGCTTTTACTTCCGGTACTCTAACTATTAACGACGATCTCAATTTAGCCTTTGGCTCCGGTAATGACTGGTTAGCTCAATATGATGAAGGTGTCGACAATCAACTCCTATTCATTACCGCCAACACAGCAGCTGTCGCAATTACTGACCCAATGGTAGAGTTCTTGGTTGGAGCTTCTCCAACTGCTAATCAACAGGTCTTTGGAGTATCCAAAGGTACACAAGCTTCAAACACTGCCCTATTTACTCTGGATGAAGATGGGGATGGGTACTTTGCTGGTAATGTGGGTATTGGAGATGCTAGTCCAAGAGCAACCCTTGAAATAGGGGGTAGCACCTCTTCATTTGGTCATAATATTTGGACTTACGGAACAGGAATGTATCACTTTACTTTCGGAGGTAGTAATGATCAAAATTGGAAAAGAGTAGCCAGAATTCAAACAGGAGCATCTCAATATCAAAATCTCTCAATTAAAGGCAAAATTGTTGACTTCAATGCCAATGAGGGAAGCTCGGCTTCTCAAATCGAGATTCCATTTTCTGCCTCATTTAGAGGTTACTCAACAGACAATGCTGCAATTAATACCGGTTTGTCATTTTATCAGTATGCCAGAATAATACGCTTAGGTGTAAGAGATTTCGAATTGCAAATTAGACAACCTCGTGATTGGACCATAATAGAAGCTGAATGGTATGTAACAGAAAACTATAGCAACGCATCAACCGTAACTGTTTATAATGCTGATGCCACCGGAACAACACCGGCAAGCGATATTTATAATCCAGGATTAGCAACAAAGCATAGATTCGGAGAAATATTTGCCGGGGGTAACGTCGGCATCGGCACCACTAATCCCACCCAGAAACTTGATGTTGTCGGAGCTTTGAACATGAACGGCAATCTTGTTGATCAAGTAACCTACTTAGATATCAGCGCCGGCCACGATTACGGTGTTAGATTCTGGAATAGTGATACATACAAAATATCCATGGGATCCGATCAAGATAACCATGGTTGGGTCACTGACTACTCTATCCACCAAACCATGGGCACTACCGATGACCGCGGTTTTACCTGGGGATACTCAGACACCGCTGTCATGGCTTCTTTGGAAGCAGAAACTGGTAACTTTGCTATTGGTGGCTTAATCTCTATTGCTGACTCAACTCCTGACAACAACACTTACAACACCATCGGTACCGGAGACAAAGACGAAGCCGCTGTGGCTGATGGTAATGATCTTTACATCACTGATGATCTAGAAATTGATGGCACATACTACGGCGATGGCTCTCAACTCACTGGTATAGTCGGTGGTCTATGGACAGACGCCGGCGCCTACGTCTACGCCAATAACGCTACTAATACCGTCGTCAAAGACGATGGTAACATAGGTATCGGCACTACCAACCCCACCCAAAAACTAGACGTCAACGGTAATGTCAAAGCCGCCATTTACTACGACTCAGCCTCTACCACCTACTTCTTAGACCCTGCTGCTACCGGGAACGGCCTCTATCTTGGCGGTGACATTGTCTCGGATAACTCCTCCTTCTCTATCTCTAGTACTTCCAACCAAAACATCACCTTAAACGCCGGCTCGGGTACAGTCGTCATCGGTGCAACTGGTACTGGTAAGCTAGACTCGGGAACTATCGATCCCCCATATACCATCAACGGTGACAAGTACGCTACCTACATGGCTTCAATGGTCGGTATCAAAGAAGAAGCTACTGGAACTATCTACACTACCGAAGAGGTAGTCGGTATGGGCTACAAACACACTATAGACTTTAAGTCTCAACCTAAAGGCTCTGATCTCTGGTTGTTCTCTAAGACCACTGATCTAAAGAAACACATAGAAGACTTAGTAGTCCTCCTCTCTCCAGCCGGTAGGACTAGAGCTTGGTATACCCTAGATACTCGTAACTATGTCTTGAACATCTTTACTAGTGAGTCTAGTCTAGTCTCCTATCGCTTGACCGCTCCAAGGTTTGACTCAGACCTTTGGAAAAACACTAGAGCTGAGACTGAGTCCACCGGCTTTGTCATTGACGATCCTAACGACTGGCAAGAGAACCTAGATGGGACTATTATCGGAGCCAGTACAGCTGTTAGCGAAGTCTTTAATACTGTTAAGGCTAACTTAACTGATACTACCGACCTAGTTACCGACTCTATCACCCTGCAAGGACAGACCTTGCAGGCGTATATTACTCAAGTGGTTGAGGAAGTGTTGGCGGATCTTCAAGGAACCGAGCCTGGAAATATACTCTCTCCAATTGCTCAGTTTGATCAACTAACTGTTACCGGTGACAGTACCATTTCCGGTCAACTAGTCGCTACCGAAATCACCACCGACTCTTTAACCGCTCAAGAAATTAACTCCCCAGCTATCGACTCTATTAGAACTAAATTAGCTAACTTAACCGATCAATACCACACTCAAACCGCTACTGCTTCAGCTGAAACAGTCGGCACCGACCCTGCGCTTTTAGCCATGCTTCAGGATCTAGTCTCAGCCACCGACTCAGCTCACATCGCTGTCGACACCCTTGATGCCAAGTTTGGTTTCTTTGAAAACTATCTGGCTGTCTTGGGTAAAACCGTCACCACCGACCTTGATGTCACTAATACCCTGACTACCAACTCTATCGCCTCTCTGGACAACCAACTCTTTATCCAACCTTCAGGTGTTGGGGCCATCAACTTCCTAGCCGGCTTGGTCACTATGGACTCAACTGGCATGGTCACTATCAATGGCGATCTGGATGTTAATGGTAATCTAACCGCTCAAAAAGCTCGCTTTGACACTTTAGTTTTAGGCTCGAAAACCGCTACCCCCTCCTCTCAATTTGCCCAACTTTTGGAGCTTAGAAATGATCAAGGTAGCCTAGTAGCCAGTATCAATGACTCTGGCTCGGCTAAGTTTAATGATGTTACTGCTCAAGGATTTACTATCGCTTCCGATGCCTCGGCCTCAGCTCAAATCGCCACCGCCTCGGCTTCGATATCCACCAACGCCACTGCTGGCAAGGCTATCCTGCCCGAAGGCCTGACCGAGTTTACTATCAATACTCCTAACCTAACCAATGACACCTTGGTCTATGTCACCCCGATCGGAGACTCCTTAAACCAAGTTCTTTATGTTAAGTCCAAGAAAGCTGGAGAATGGTTCAAGGTGGCTATCAACCAGGCTCTGCCTCATGACTTAGAATTTAACTGGTGGATTATTAAGCTCCAGTAACTATTTATAGTGAGTTTATCGAACTAACTCTCTACATTTTCCCAATGCTTTAGCTTCTCTACGCTCTCGTCAATCCGAAGCCAAACTCCAATCACATCTATCCGGCACAAAGGCTCCCCTAACTTCTTTTTCTTTAAGTACATAGTCGCTACTCGTTTTATCTGTCCTAGTTTTCTTGAATCCACCATCTCCCACGGCTCGCCAAACTCATCCCCAGTCTTGGTTTTTACCTCCACAAACACTATCACAGGTTCCGAACTTAAGTAATGTTCGGAATCTTGTCGCGTGCAAATAACATCAATCTCCCCAAACCTAGTCCGGTAGTTCACTTCTACTATCTTGTAGTCTTTACTTTCAAGATACTCCACCGCCACCCTCTCCCCAATCTTCCCTTTTTGAATATTAGCTTGTTTCATATTTCCCCTATAGTTCACATGCTGGTTCGTAACCAGCAGTTACTCCTCTCGGATTCGGTACTGCAAGGCTTCAGCTGTGTGTTCGTACTCAATCCCCTTGTCTCCCTTAAGATCAGCAATCGTTTGCGACACCTTGATAATCCGAAAATAACTTCTGGCTGACAACTGCCACTGGTTGGCCGCCTGTTGCAGTAACCGCTCAGCTTGCTTTGACATCTGGCAATACTGCTTGATCTGCTTGTTTCTCATCTCACTATTTGAATAAATCTTCTCACCCAAAAACCGCTTTGCCTGTAATTCCCTGGCTTTAACCACCCTCCGCCTAATCTGTTTTGAGCTTTCTCTCACTCCTGCCCCGCGAAGCTTCAGCGCAGTGGGGTCTACAAACGGCACCAGCACATGAATATCAATTCTATCCAAGATCGGTCCAGATAATCTTTTTTGATAGTTTAGTATCTGTCCTTGTAAACACTTACATGGCTTTTTAGGATGATTTAAAAAGCCGCAAGGACAGGGATTGGCCGCTCCAATTAGCATAAACTTTGCCGGAAACCTAACCGTACCGGCTACTCGAACCACGCTGACTATTCCATCTTCCAAAGGTTGCCTCAAGGCTTCCAATGTCCCTCGCGAATACTCAGCCAACTCGTCCAGAAACAAGACCCCTCGATGAGCCAACGAAATCTCCCCCGGCATCGGTTTAGTCCCTCCACCAATCAAGCCCATTCTCGAGGTAGTATGATGTGGCGCTCGAAACGGCCTTCGCCTAACCAAACCTCCACCCGGCTCAATATTACCAGTCACCGAGTAAATCTTGGTCACTTCCAAGGCTTCGTCTTCAACCAGTTCCGGCAAGATGCCCGGCAAGGCTCGAGCTAGCATCGTCTTTCCCGATCCTGGTGGGCCCACCATAAAAACATTATGTCCTCCTGCTGCTGCAATCTCCAAGGCTCTTTTGGCTTGCTCCTGCCCAACCACTTCCGAAAAATCAAAATCCACTTCGGCTTCCTCGATTACCTTGACTTTATCCAGTAGCTTTAATGGTTTGATTAACCTGTCCTGTTTAAAATGCCTAACTACTTGAACTAAATCATGAAGCGGATAGGTCTTAATCCCTTCAACAATCGAAGCCTCGTTAGCCGAAAGTCTGGGTACAAAAATCTGCTTGACTCCTTTTTCCTTGGCCAACATGGCTAGTAAAAACACTCCTTTGGTATGTCTCAACTTGCCATCCAAGCCCACCTCACCAAAAAAATAGCTCTTCTTTTGTGGAAGTAGCACCTCCCCGATTGAAGCTAAAATACCCACCGCTATCGGCAGGTCATAGCACGAACCTTCTTTGGGAATATCCGCTGGAGCCAGATTAACCACAATTTTCTTTTGAGGAAAATCAATGCCTGTATTGACTAGTGCTGTTCTAACTCTCTCCTTGGCTTCCTCGACCGCTTTGGTAGGCAAACCGACAATATGAAAACCCGGAAAACCTTTGTTAGCCACATTCACTTCCACTTCTACTTCAATCGCTTTCAGTCCCTGATTTGCCACCGACCAAACTTTGGTTAGCATCTAGTTGTAATGCAAATTAATATCTACTATCTCAGCTTGACCATTTTTGATAATGAAAATAGCTCGATACTTTCGATCCACTCTAAACGAATAAATCTTTAAGTGTTTTGGTTCTAATCGCTCAGTTCGAAGTGACGGATAGCTTGGGTTTTTGGAAAATAAACTAACTTGCTTGGTAAATCTCTTAACAAGATTTCTTTTTTTTAAGTACTTAACTAAATCAGGTCTTAACGGCTTTACTTCCATAGGCAGATGATTTTTTTAACCCTTTCATTATACTATTTACAAACTCTGTTTTATATTTCCCCGTAGCCATTAAATCCTTTTTTACTTGAGTTAAAGGCTTTGCTTTATACTCCTCCAAACTGACTTCCTTAAAGAAATAGCCTCTGATTAGATTGCGAATAAACTCGCTTCTGGTGGCAAAACCCTGAGAGTCAACCGCATCATCAACTCGTCTAGCTACTTGATCTGGTAGTGAAATAGTCACTGTCGTCATGCTTAAATTATAACAATTCTTCTTATTTCTTGTCAACTCAAACTATACTTCCCCAATCTTTCCACCACTACCCCTTTAAGCTGTAACTCCGATAACTTTGTCGCCAAATCACTCACTTTTATCTTTAACTTTCTCCCCAACTCATTCATATCCAAAGCTTCTCTCTTAAGTTCTTGTATTATCTGCCCTTCCAACCCGCTTACCCTTAAAGTCTTTGAGTTCCGAACTCCCCGTGCAAGTTCGGAACTTTCATTCATTCTTAGTTCCCTTAAGACATCCTCACTACTAGTCACCAAACTAGCTCCCTCTTTAATCAAACCATTGGTCGCTTGAGCTTGGATACTACTGACTGGTCCAGGTACCGCTAACACTTTCTTCCCTTGTTTTAAGGTTAACTTGGCTGTTATCAAGGTTCCTGAGTTCTCTCCACCTTCAATCACCAAAGTAGCTTGAGACAGCCCAGCCACAATCCTATTCCGATGAGGAAAAGTCCAAAGCATCGCCTTATCATCTTTCTCATACTCGCTAATCACTAAACCACCACTTTCCAAAACTTCTGAATATAGTTTGTCATTACTAACAGGAGTTAACTGATCTAATCCTGATCCCAACACAGCTATCGTCTTGCCTCCATAATCCAAACAAGTTTGGTGAGCCTTAGTATCCACTCCGTACATAAAGCCTGAGACTATCGTCACTCCAGCCTGCACCACTCCCGGCAATATCTTCTCCACTGAGCCTTCACCATAGCTAGTCATCCTTCTTGACCCCACCACCGCCAAACAATTTGCAAACAAACTTTTTGTCCATTCACCTCGATAATACAACTTCTGTACTTTTGGCTTAACTTCTCTCAACCTCTCCGGAAATATCTTATCACTAGCTCCAATCTCCTTAATCTCCCACTCTTTCCAATACTTCAAATTAGCCATATTTCCACTATACCACACTCCACATGCTGGTTCGTAACCAGTATGTGCTATACTAATAATATGCCAAGTAATTACTATAATCGAAACTTTAAGGCTCAATACTATTACCACATCTTTAATCGTGGCGCCTATAAACGCAAAATCTTTCTTGATAAGGCAGATTATAAAAACTTCTTAGGTATACTCGCCTACTATCTTAAGTATCCCCAAGCTAAAAAAATGTCATATCTAAAAACCGTTAAACGCCCTAATCTGCTGGTTCGTAACCAGCATGTAAGTTCAGTGAGATTGGTGGCATATTGCCTGATGCCAAATCACTTCCACTTCATCTTAAAGCAAATGCCATCAGCTACCAATAAAACCAATATCTCCAACTTAATGAGGCGAGTCATGATCACCTACTCCATGAACTTTCAGTACAAATATAAGCATACCGGTGCTCTGTTTCAGGGTAGATATAAAAATGTTGTTGTTGACTCGAAAGAACAATTACTTCACTTATCTAAATACATTCATCAGCACCAAACTACCTACTCTTCCCTACCCATGTATCTTAAAAAGATTGAACCCATAGATTGGATATATCCAGAATATATCCTAGGACTAACCGACAACTATCGAAACTTTATTAACTCCACCAATAAATCTAACTCAAAGAAAATTAAAAAACTTACACTTGAATAATTTCCACCATAAGGTTCGTAACCTTATGTTTGGAGCCTTTATATGCTAATCGGTGGTGTAACTAAGGGTAACGGTGACTATTACTTTTTCGCTACCAGGTTCAATCTGTGGACTTAGCTCTTGCTCATCTCCCCCAACCGCTTTTTCAGCCATCATCAACATTGGTCTAGGTTGATAATTTCCTTGCACTTGCTCACTAACATTAACCACTTTTCCTAGGTTCACTCCAGCTAACTGAGCCAATTCCTTAGCCTTAGATTTGGCTTTGCTAACAGCCTTTTTCCGTGCTTCTGATAACGCTTTATCCTCAGCTTCCTGACTCAAACCAAAATTAAGTTGACCGACTTGATCTAAGCTTAACTCCCCTGCTTTACTAATAGCTTCATTAACTTTATCAAAGTCCTTAAACTTCACTTCAATCCTACTACTAACTCGGTAACCGACCACCTTCGATCTCCTCTCACTATAATCATAGTCCGGATAAACATTGTAGCTACTAGTCTGAATCTCTTCTTTCTTAACTCCCAACTTATCCAAACTATCTTGCAAAGCCTTCATCTTCATATCCACTCTTTCCTGCGCCACCTCCACTGTTAAAGCTGTCTCCTCAACTCCAAAATTAATTTTAGCCTCATCCGGTACTACCATTACCTCTCCCTCTCCAGACACATCAAAAGTCGATTTCTTCTCTGTTGAGGTTTGAGTCACATTAATCGGCACACCGCCACCTATCTTGGCAAAAAACATTCCCACTAAAAAAGTCGTAATCACTGTCACGATTATCATTGCCACTGGGCTATCCATGAACTGTTTGTTTAGTTTCATCCTTCCAATATATCAACCTTGACAACCTTCTTCAATAGTCTCCATAATAGTCCTAATGCCCAGTAGCAATAAACGCCTCTATCTTCTCTTTGGTTTCTTTGTTGTTGTCTTGTCTATCACTGGCTACTTGGGTTTCCAATACTTCTCTCAAGGTCCTGTTGATTTATCAGCCGTCACTAGTAAGTTTAAGGCTGCTACCGATACCAAACCAGCTCCATCTTCAGAATCTAGCTCCAAGCCTGTTAAGAATATCGGTTCCGGGGAACAAACCTTCCAGTTCTCCCATGGCCCTAAGGTTACCGGTCCTAAACCTCAACAAGTTTCTCTAAACCCTATTGATCCCCAGCAAGGCCAACCCATCACCATTACCCTCGTACTTAAAAACGACTCCCCGATTACTAAAGCTGATACAGTTATCCATACCGACAACGATACTCAAAACCAAGCCATGAAACTAATCGAAGGTGACAAGACTAACGGTACCTGGCAA
>Ga0233431_1000719_pt1 | contig 67704 bp, 67 predicted proteins | sample SI_118_April2016_FD_179867 | JGI IMG/M metagenome (GOLD analysis project Ga0233431, IMG submission 179867) | Seawater microbial communities from Saanich Inlet, British Columbia, Canada - SI_118_April2016_200_MG | ecosystem: Environmental > Aquatic > Marine > Inlet | place: Canada: British...
CCCGAATTCAAATCCCGCCCAATCAACGGCCACCCACTCTTCAACGACTTCATCAAAGCTTCTCTCGACAAAAACAAAACTTCATTTTTATCTTAAGTCTGTAGTATTTTTTATACTGTGATATAATACATTTGTATGATCGAGACAATTAATTTTCAACCAGAAAAGCTCGTTATAGGACAAACTGTTTCCTATGATCATTTGAGTAAAGGCGAAATTGAAAATCTCAAAATTCTAGAAATACATGGAAATCATGTTTTACTTGGTCAAATTAGAAGAAACGCAAAAGACTTCAAAAGCGGTACTTCAAAGCACTATTTCGAACCCAAATCTGGACAATTAGTCAAAATTAGAAAAAGTAACATTGATTTGAATGAATTCCTAGTATCAACGGATCAGTTAACATAATAGATCCTAAATAAGCCACACAAAAAGACAGCCTTCCAGCCGTCTTTTTTATTATATTTGTGATTCACTTCGATTTACTCCGCCTGCCCCGTACTCAACTATGCAATAAGTTGTAGTTCGGGGATTCACCTCGATTTACTACTATTTACCTCGATTCACTTCGCCCTAATACTGCAAATTCTTCTTAATAACACTAACCTCATCCGCCCTATGCGCAATTACCTTCTTAATATTCTCAACTCCACGAGTTGACGCCTCAACGTACCCTTGCATCGCAGCCTCAGCAAACCATCCAGAATTAATCCAATCAAATAACCACTGTGATGTGAATTTTGGATCTTCCTGATCAATAGCTGACCCGATAGTCTTCAACCACTTCTGATTAAACTTCTCCTGCGACCCAATCGGCGAACTCATTATAATGGGCAACCCAAGTGCAGTATAGAAACTAAGCTCAGACGGTTTTGTCCACAAAATATCCGTTACCTTCAGCGCCTTATCAAAACTATTGAAATATTTTTGCTTTGTCTTCTCAAAAACAATCTTAATGTATTTACCAAGCTCAGATCCAAGCCCAAGTGCCTTAATCTCCTTTCTGAAATAACTATTTACATTACTATGCGTTCCAGCAATTAATATCATTCTTACCTCATGCTTTTTAATCCGCTCTTTTAGACTGGTAATAATCTCAACCCCAAGTTCTCTCTGAGCCCCAGCCCCACCAACAGCAAATGCCAAAGTCAATGGGTGCTTTTGAGTTTTATGAATGTTCTTCTTACCAATATTCTTAGAAATAGTTTCATTATATCTTTTTAAATAAACTTTTTTCGGATCTAGATTAACAAGTCTTCGCCCCAGCATCTCTTTTACAATCGTCTCATTCTCTCCACCAACCAAATAATCCGGTAGGGGAAACCCAGTCCTAAATATATTCTTAGGTGCAATCCCATACATCGCTAATCTTTTTTCAGCCCTATAATTTGGTGCAAAGTATTTTATTTTACTTTTTCTTGGATTAAGAGGTGCCCAAGCTCGACTTAGATCTGTATCCGTTCCGAGACAATAGATTTCACCAGGATAATTCCAAACTTCAGCCATAAATGCAGTGATAAAAAAGGTTGTTACAATCGGTAATGGTTTCTTTGCTAGTTTCTCAAAGAGATGTTTCCCCCAATCATTCTTTTTAATCATCCGATAAATCGCTCGAAGTTGAATTGACGGAGCTGACAGATCTCTCTTTGGATAAAAAGCAGGAATCTCCTGCAACTTATCATACATATCAAAAGCAAACTCCCCAACAAGCGGAACTTTTTTAAATCTAGAAATAAACTCATACGCTTTTCGACTATCCCTCCAAACTTTCTTATCATGAGCCGGCACACCTGTATATGTGTTAGCGTTTATTATAGCACCACCATGTGCAAGCTCCTCAAGCGGATGAGCGGCCCTCTGATGACCATACCCCATATCAACTGCAATAACATAAGCCTTCACATCATGTTTGTGTTTAATCATATATTTTAGAAGTGTTAGAAGTGATAAAGGTGTTAGGAGTATAATACCAACATCGTTTCTATTCTTATTACTTACTACAATTTTACCATATTTCTCCCAATCAAAAAACCCCCACCTGGGGGCAACACCGACTTATATTTTAGCAATATTTACGAAATTCACCTTTCGGCCATGTGCTCAAGGTCGAATGGCGAAATTTACATTAATCACCTGTGATTCTCACTTATCCCTTCTCACCGAACTGACAATTTCAATAGCTTTCCCATTGACAAGTGCGTCACTTATTTTTTTATAAGCCGAACTCAATATCCTCTGAAAAGTACTTTGAGAGGTTTTCATTGTATTTGCGCATTCTATTTGATCTAAATTTTGTATATTCTTAAGTCTCAGAGCCTCAACCTCTTCCAAGGTTAAAAAAACAATTTCAAGGTTTCTCATAGGTTCACCTTGAGGTTTAAAGCAATTGCATCTATGCTTAAACTTTATACATCTGCATCTTTTTGGTCGGGGCATATTTGAACATTCTTTTTATAAATGATACTCTATTTCTAAAGAAGGCAAACTATAATAGCGTGTGGGGCGGAAAAGTCTTCCGCCCCTTGGTTTAGCCTTCTTTTTTATTTGCTGAGATTGGAAATCTCTTCTTCTACAGCGGCTAAATCCGCCTTTAGGTTATCACGAACAGTTTCTAGTTCCTCAGAACTTTCTTTTTTTGAAAGAAACATTCTGCCAAAACTATGGAATAATCCAGTTTTTCGACAGCCGTTTCCGCAATAGCCTAATCGTCTTCCTGTCTCAGGACCTTGTCCTATAGGGCCTGTTTGGTCTCTATTGGGCATACGATTTTTTCCTTTTTTGATAAAGATTAATAAGAGAGCCGACCTTTATTATGAGTATATACCCAAAATAAACATTTGTCAAATTTTACACAGCTCTTTTTAATCTCCTCATAATATCTTCCCTCTCCTCCTCCGTCGCCTGACTAAACTTCCCAATAAACGCCTCAACCTCTTCCCCCGAATACGGCTTTGCCCTATCACAACTTTCCTCATCACAAGAGCAGTTCCCCCCACACCCATTATTTTTTGTATCCATATTTTTTTTATTAATTATTGTCACCCTGAATTTACCTGCTTGCCCTGTACCCAACCATGCAATAAGTTGTGGTTCATGGGCCCCGAACTCAACTATGTAATATGTTGCCTGCCTTGCCGACCTGTCCCTCGAAGCCTGGAAGGCGTAGCGGGAAGCTTGTTAGCGTAGGCAGGTGGTTCTGGGGTTTCAGGGTCTCACTATCAAAATCAATCACTCCGCTCAAGTTATTGCGATTCCCTGTTTAAATTTAACTTGTCATCTCGACCGTCCCTTCCTCCGACCTGTCCTTCGAAGCTGTTAGCGTAGAGGGAAGCTTATGTAATTAAAGCGTAGGAGGAAGCGGAGAGCCTGTCAGACGAAGCTCAATAAAATATGAGCGTAGTCTGGATCTGTTCTGCGATTACCCTGCCTAAAGTAAATTAGTAGATTAGTAGCTGATTAGCATTAGTAGTAACCTTAGAAACTAAACGCCAACAACTCCGGCTTAAACAACATAATTACTCCCAGCAACAGCAACACAATCCCCGAAATCAAAGTCACAAACTTCAAATACTTATTCGAAATTCCCGTTACCCGGAGCGTTACAACCGCGATCAAGAAGATGATAAAATCATCAATCATGTAAAAAATCACATATAAAATCAAATAGAAATAATAACTTCCAGTCGACATCCCCATATCAGTCAACGCCTTTGAAAAAGCCAACGGAAACCCAAATGAACAAATAAGCTCAACCGCATTAATCCCAACAGCCACTCCAGCCACACCAAGTAACATCAGAAAAGTCGACATCGGAGTTGTTGTATAATATTCCATCTTTGAGAATAAATATTTCTCCATCTTCTGCCAAATACTCGCTCCTTTTGGATTAATATTACACAATTTACAAACAACACCCTTGATGTAATCTCTCAAAATCAAAACCGCAAAAACTATCACAATTATCGAAACAACAGTCGTTATCAAAGTAATATTCTGTGTAATAATAAACAAATTCAACCAAGCCGTAATAAATAGGAAATAAACTGCCCCAGAAACAAGAATAAATGTCCCTCCAATCAATATAACCTTCTTTCTCACTCCCGTTCCAATTAAAACTGTCAACAAGAACCCCAGAGCGATCATTGCACAAGCATTAAACCCATCAAGCGTTCCTAATACGATTGCAAGAGTAAGAGGGGAGGACTTCTTGAGATTAATCTCACCAAATATCGGTACATCAATTATTTCTCGTGTCTCGTCAGCAATCTGATCATTTCCCGCATCATTCTGCTCCTCAATTCCCAGAATTGCAACTACCTGATTCTCAATTTGACGTGCAATATCATCATTAAATCCAATATAATACTTCTCCCCAATAAACGTTATCGGTACACCACCAAAAATATCCTGCGGCACCTTGTATTCTATAAAATAATCCCTCATCAAGTCGAGATTTTTCTCTTCAGTCAATGAAAATTGATTAATCTCAAAATCCGGATACTTATCTCCAATTACATACTCCAAAAACTTCATCTCCTCATGACAATGAGGGCATGTCGGACTATAAAACAAATTTAATTCAGCACTTTCTTCCGCGCTCACACCAATCGGCACAGCCATCATCACACACACCAAAATCAAACTTGCCAATACAATTTTTCTCAACATAATATTTTTATATTTATTTATTCCAAATTAAATGTTCAAAACTTCAATGATTAAATAACTTATCCTTTCAAGTAACGATATGCCGAGACGATTAACCGCGCAGCCGATTAACTGCTTGCCCCGTACTCAACCATACAATAGGTTGTAGTTCGGGGGTTAACTGTTTTCAACCTTGAGCGTAGCCGAAAGGCGATTCTTCAACACCAATTCCACAATCTTGTCCTTCGGCACAATCCCCGTCAACTTATCCATCTCATTCCCTCCCTCGTCAACAAAAACAAAAGTAGGAAGCTCAGCAACCCCATATTTTTCAGTTAACTCTTTTTTTTCTTCAGCATCTATTTCTTCTGTTTTTAACCAAGCAAATTCATTCTTAATCTCCTCAATCCTAGGCTCCATGATCCGACACCCAGGGCACCACTTTGCCCCAAAAATCAATAGTTTCATATTATTAGAGGTGGTAGAGGTGTTAAGGTGATAGAGGTGAGATCACTTCTATCACTTCTTACACTTCTCACACTTTTGTTAATAAATATATACCCAAAACAAAATAATTGCAAGTAGCGACTGTTGACAAATCCGAATAAATTTGATAATCTGTATTATTGCAACAAAAGGAGAAAAAAATGATATCAAAACCAAGAACCTGGAATGAATTTATGGTCTTACTTGATGAAACTGATCTTAATCATATAATTAATTTGGTTTACAGATTAGCAAAATTCTCAAAAAAATATGATTTGGATTTTGCTGTTGTTACAGTTGGATCGATTATTCGCCAACCTTATGAGCAGTGTGGTGATCTTGATTTACTATTAGTACCACTACATAAAGAGGATATAGAGAGAGCAGATCAGTTATTTAGGCATTTTGCCTTGTCTTGCCCAAGGAATATTTATCCTGATGGTGGAGGACTGACATTTAATGAATATGGAATCACAGGAGAGATTCATGGTTGGACCTTGATTTTTGACGAAGGAAGACATATCCAACTTTTTATAAAGACAGATCCAATGAAAATTTTAGAAGAGGTTAAAAAAACAGAATTTCCATATGAACAACCATTCATCAGATTATTCAACAAATATCCTGTTTAACAAAGCAGGATTTTTCATTACAAAAAAACTACCCATTTTAGGATAGTTCAAACTATTTAAATCTTTCTGCTAATCTTTTTCTTTCCGCGATCAATCCGTCAATCAGCCATTTTCTCGCATCCTCATCAGCTTTTTGATGAATTTCTTCATCAATCTCAGATCCAATATCGACTAGGTACGCAAAGAAAGTGTGGTGATTTTTCTCCTTTGCCGGCTTTCGAAGCATCTCTGCCGAAATCAGCAAGGTTGTTTTGTTATCAAATTTCAGCTCGATCAGATCAAGGTAGGTTAGCGTTGTTGTTCTCGCTTTCGTGTCTATCTGAGCCGACAACTTTGGCTTACGATATCTTCGAGACCAATCACAAACATCATCTGCATACCTAAAAATTTTAATCTTGATCAGCTTCTTACCACTCTTGCTCGGAGAAATCGCCACATAGGTGTAGTAATTGCGAAGTTTATCTTGGTTACTTTCATTGGGAATGTAGTGGCTTCTATCAGTTCTTACAGTTCGTTGAGATCCGACTCTTGGTAAGTGTGAAAGCTTTTGATTCAAATCTTCCGCTTCTTCTGGCGTTGCGAATCCTACTCTTTTTACAAACTCTTTTAGAAGGTTAATTGCTAACATAAACTGTGATTTGTCAGCATCCTTCCTTGCGCTACGTCTATCAGATTCAAGATTTCTAATAAGTTCTTTCATTTTCTTTTTGTCGCTTATCGCCTTTTTCTTCAGCGCTTCGAGATACTCCAGAAAAGTCATTGTATCAATCCCGATAATCTTATCCAATATCGACGTTCTATTTAATCCAAACCCTGCCTGACCTGGCAATTCACCAAAAACACCAATCAAAAATCTATCCAAAAACAGTGCCATGACAACCTCCTTGTGTGGTTGAGGGTGAAAAGTACAAGATTCTTGATATTAAACCATTTTACTAATTTTGTCAATAAAAAACTACCCATATCCAGGCAGTTAAATCCATTACAAATTATCTAGATCCCGCACAAAACCCAGTACTCCAACAAATCTGTAGATTATACCCACCAGTCGGACCATCCAGATCAAGCACCTCACCCGCAAAATACAAATTCGAAACAACTTTCGACTGCATTGTCTTCGGATCTACTTCCCGAAGGTCAACTCCTCCCTTTGTAATTATCGCCTTGCTAAACTTCTCAACACCAGTTACCGTCAACTCAAACTCTTTTAGCAAATGCAAAAGCACTTTTCTCTCTTCTTTTGTAATTAAATTCACCTTTTTATCAGGATCAATATTTGAAAGCTTTATAATAATAGGAATCAACGATTTTGGTAATAAACTATCCAAACTATTTCTAAACATCTTGTTATTAAACTCCTGAAAATCCTTCCGCACCCGCTTATCTAGAGTAGGGAAGTCGAGCGCTGATTTCAAATCAATTTTCAGCTTTACTTCTCCCTCTTTTAATAACTCAAAAATCCCAGCACTCATATTCTGCACAATCGGCCCACTCATCCCATTTTTTGTGAATACAGCCTCTCCAAATTCAGATAATTTCTTTCCGAAGGGCCTGTTCTGAACCCCGAGTTTCGTCGAGGGGAGCGACGTAGGAGTCGAAGGCTTCCCGTTTAAGTCATTCCATTTTCTCTGAAAAACAGCAATCTCAACATTCTTCAAACTCAGCCCCTCTAAATGCTCAATAAACTTCTCCTCACACTTTATCGGCACAAGCGCAGGTGACAACTCAGTAATAGTATGCCCCAGATTCCTCAACCACAAAAAAGCCTCCCCAGTCGACCCAGTCGCCGGATACGCCTTCCCCCCCGTAGTCAAAATATACTTCTTCGCAACTATCTCCGTCCCATCCTCAAGTACAACTTTTGAAATTCTATTCTCCTGCGATTCTCCTGTCTCAAGTTGTTTCTCTGTGTTCTGCGTACCATGCTTTGTGCTTTGTGTACCATGTTCTGTGACGACCTTTTTAACCCCATTCCCCAGCATTAACTTAACTCTTCTTCCCTTAAGTATCTTCGCAAAAACGTCCCTTACGTCACTAGACTTATCACTAACAGGAAAAACTCTATTCCCTCGTTCAATTTTTGTGTTCAATCCGTATTTTTCAAAGAAATTTATAATATCGCGAGTACCAAATTTGTTCAATGCAGAATATAAAAACTTTCCATTTTTACCATAATGTTCTACTAGCGTTCGAGTGTCAGTCTCCGCGTTTGTAATATTACACCTTCCCTTACCAGTTATCAGTAATTTGACCCCCAATCGATCATTTTTCTCAACCAAAATAACATCAGATTTTTTTTCTGATGCTTTGACCGCCGCCATCATTCCAGCCGGACCACCACCAATAATTAATGTGTTACATGTTATATTTTTCATATCAGAGGTAGAGTATCATTTGTTGCGTGTAAAAGCAAGCTGATTTTGTTATTTATAAATTTAGGGATATAATGATTTATATGACAAAAGAAGAGCAAATCAAAGAAGAATCAGTCCAGTTTGTTAAAGATAATAAAAAAAAGATTATTCAGAAAATAATAAAAGAGTCAAAGGTTAGTATTGTTGATAATCCGGAATCATACTTTATGGCTGGAGCTCCTGGAGCAGGGAAAACAGAATTTTCAAAAAAATTGATTAAGTGGTTAAAAGTACCTTGTGTAAGAATAGACGCTGACGAAATCAGAGCAATAATTCCTCAATATAACGGAAGTAATTCAGACTTGATTCAGTCTGCTGCAAATATTGGAGTTGAAAAACTGCATGATTATGTTTTATCTAAAAATTTCAACTACATTATGGATAGTACTTTCTCTAACTATGATAAGCAATTAGATAATATAAATAGAGCATTAAATAAGGGGCGTGCAGTTATTATATTTTATATATATCAGGATCCAATTATTGCTTGGGAATTTACTAAGGCTAGAGAAAAAATTGAAGGGAGAAAAGTACCTATGGATGTTTTTATTGATAAGTATTTTAATTCTATTAATACCGCAAATAAAATAAAAAAACATTTTGGAAATGATATTGTATTAAAGTTTATAGAAAAAAATGTTGATAATGATGTAAAAAAATATAAAATTAACGTAGACAGAGTTGACACATCAATAAAAAAGAAGTATACTAAAGAATTGTTAGACAAATCACTACGTGATGTAGTATAATAAAAATATGATTCAACGATTAAAACAGGCATTTAGGAAAAAATCCTCAACAAAAGGAACTTTTTTAAGTTTACCTGCGAAAGAGCAAAAAAGAATTGTACTTAAAGCTGCAGACGGAGCTATTAAAGATCAACAGAAAATATTAAAAATGTATAGATCAATGCCAAAATCCAAATAACTTATATATGAAAATTCTGAGGACCTAACTCGGGATTTTTTATTTGAACAAAATCTCATACTTAAATACCTCCTCATTCTCTGCTAACCTCGACAACAACAGACTCATCAAGAGCTTCAAGCTTATCAAAATAAAAAAGGGTTTCGCAATGCGAAACCCTTGTGAATCCTTATTTTGAAAGGGTTCGTTGATCTTCGTCCTCATCCACATCGTATTCAGGAGGAATCCCGATTGGAATAGGATGAATGAACAAGAAGATCAAGGTTGTGATGCAACCACCGAGGATCAAACACAGTAGTGTTCCAAGCGGAGTTGCATGTAGCGCTATGCTACAAATTACGAAGATTCCCAAGAACTCATGGCGATACTTCCCCCTGATTTCTTTATGTTTCTCCGCATACACGATCATCTCTCCGCTCCTTCCTGCGAAAAAATTGACCTGAAGACATTATACACCCTATTTTCCATTTTGTCAATAGGCTGGTGCAAAAGAGGTAATAAAAAAATCCCAAGTTCATCTTAGGATTTTTATAATGGAAAATGATTATTTATTCTGCCACAAAAACTGATACAAACTCCAAATACTTTCTCGAATGAGCGGATGATTAATCTCAACCAGAAACGGCAGCTTACCAGAGAAGAAAACAATTTTCTTCTTCATTATCCAGAGCGACGCTGGGAACTCTATTCCCTCAGGTAACTCTCTTATTTTAATTTCCTGTGTCGTTAATTTTTTTGGATCAATCTTTCTCTTTGTGCCATTCGGAATAAGCGTCTTCGTCATGATTTGCCTACTTTTTTTAATATCAACAAGAATTCTACCATAATCATCAGAAAAGATCTTTCGGTAATTGCCAACATTCGGATTATCAATCGTATATATTGTCGACTTTTTTGCAGTTTCAAGCAGCGTCTTCTCAATATACTTTTTAATACTCGTTTTTGTATCAAAAGTTTTTGAAAATGGAAAATTTGATTCACTACGGTAAAGTTCAGTTAAAATCTCTTCAAGATTACTCGCAACCTTCATCTTTTGCTCCAAACTATCCTTTATCAACCTGGGCGACTCAACCCAGAAATATGTTTTCCCTTTGTATCGATGAGTCGAGATATAATTGTCCTCTTCGAGTCTTTGTAATATGCTAATCACTGTAGTCCTTGGTAAACTAATCTTCTTTGCGATCTGAGTTGCTGAGGCTTCACCAAGCTGAGTCGACGCAACATACACTTTGATTTCACTCGGTTTGAATCCAAGTTCAGTTAAATATTCATTAAGTTTTTTATCCATAATTGTATTTATTAATTGTTAGATTAATTGTACTTTGTTTTTATCCAAAACACAAAGAAAAACCGCGAATGTGTTCGCGGTTTAGTTGTCTTTTAACTTCATTATTCTTTTTCTTTGGGCAAATTAGCACTTCCAAAGAACGGAAACCGGTGTTTTGTCCCAAGACCTTTTGGGAATGGTAGGAAATATCCTTCATCTGGATCTACCCACTCTGTCTGAATTTCTTCTGTCTCAGTCCCGTCGAGCGCGGCAAAGCTACCCTCGCAATCCTGCGTGTCCCACTCATTATACATCCCATATCCTGTCCGATTCGGCTTGATGGACGCTAGTCTTTCTGGAACCATGTTTATCGGTTTTGCTAGTCTCACATTTAATCTCCTCGACCAGGCAGATGTGCATTCCCAAAATACCTAAATCGGTGTTTTGTCGCAAATCCTTTTGGAAAGGGTGAAATTTTTTTTTCTTGTTTACTTCCATCTTCTGCTTCTATTTTTTCTTCTGTTTGCTGTTCATCAAGATGTGAAAATGATCCTTTGCAATCTCGGGTATCCCACTCTCCAAACATTCCATAGGCAGGTTGTCTTGGCAGGATTGATGTTAATTTGTCTGGTACTAGACGCTTTGGTTTTGCCAATTTCATTTAATCTACTCCTTATCTGGTATGTGTGTTCTACCGAAGTATGAAAATCTATGTTCGGTTTTCAGTTCCTTAGGAAAGGGATTAAAGCCTGTTCTCTCTATTGGTTTAGGTTCTTTGCTCGATGTGTCAAAAGCATCAAGGGTTTCAAAACAACCTCTCCAATTCTGACTGTCCCATTCATTAAACATCCCATACCCACCACCAGGAGGATCTTCTTTTGCTAAGATTCTCGGAACCATATTCTTCGATTTTACAAGTTTCATTTTCTATTCTCCTTCCTTGTAATGAACAATGTCTGTCTCTTTCTAGAATCATATCTCAAATCCATTTTTTAAAATCAAAAAACAGTCATTTACTAACTGTTTTTATCCTTTTTTCCTTAAATTAAATCAAAACAACGATCAATTCTGTCGATATTTTTCGACGACAATACAAAAAATAAAAAATCCCTAACAAAGTTCAGAATTTTTTATTGGCCTGCCCCCGAACTACAACTTATTTCATAGTTGAGTACGGGGCAGGCAAGAACTCGAGCCTCACCCAAAACAAAAACTACCCACTTAATAAAAGGCGAATAGTTCTTGGCTCGGAGACCAGGATTCGAACCCGGATAGCTAGGACCAAAACCTAGAGTCCTACCATTAGACGATCTCCGAATAAAGATAATAACCAATAACCAAATTCCAACCTGTCCTGCGAAGCTCAGTAAAACTAGAGCGTAGTTGGATAATCAATCATCAACTAATTAACCAATCAACAAACTGATGTTTCCATACTACAGCATTTTTTACAAAAAGTCAACATTTTGATACTATTGATTCATATGATTACCAAATTCACGAAATTTACCCTTTCCTCAATTTTCGCATTTTTGATTTTTTTCATTTTCGCATTTTCCCTCCCCCTCCCTTCCCACGCCTCCGACACCATCTTCGAAGCCAAAGTCCTCGAAATTATTAATGAAACAGAAATCACCCGCGAAAACGGCGGAACCTCCCTCCAACAAGACGCAAAACTAATCGGACTTGACGGTATCTACAAAGACAAAGAATTCACCGTCATCGGAATCGGCGACATCGATGTTGTCACCTCCGCGCGTGTCAGTAGGGGAGACAAAGTCCTCATCCAAAACAACATCGACCTCGACGGCAACGACCACTTCGTCATTACCGACCACGTACGACGAGGCTACCTCTACCTACTCGCCATAATTTTCGCCGTCCTAATCATCCTCATCGGCAAAAAACAAGGACTCAAATCAATCCTAAGTCTAGTTTTCAGTTTCCTAATCATAATGTACTGGATCATCCCTCAAATTGCTCATGGAGGAAACCCATTACTCGTCAGCGTCATAGGAGCAATCGCCATTCTCGCCTCAATCATCTACCTAACCTGGGGATTCACCAGAAAAGCCAATATAGCATCCATTAGTATTTTAATAAGTCTACTCTTAACCGGCCTAATCTCAATCATCTTCACCAACCTAACAAAACTCTCCGGCCTCGCCGACGATTCCATTCTCTACCTTGTCGGAATCCCCGGAGTTAACATCAACTTCCAAGGACTTCTCCTCGCCGCAATCATAATCGGAACCCTCGGCGTCCTCGACGACGTTGTCATAAGCCAGATCTCAACCATAGAACAACTGAAAAAAGCCAACCCAAATCTATCAAAAAAAGAACTCTACAAAAAAGGCATTAAAGTCGGAGTCGACCACATCAGCTCCATGACAAATACTCTATTCCTCGCCTACGCCGGAGCCTCACTCCCACTCCTCCTCCTCTTCGCCGTCCAGACAGATGTCGGCTTCCTATCCGTAATCAATAACGAAATGATCGCCACCGAGATCGTCCGAACTCTGACAGGAAGTATCGGCCTTATTTTAGCTGTTCCAATTGCCACAGTTCTATCAACTCATTATTTAATCACAAAAAAATAACCCCAAAACAAAACCGACTAATTGTAGTCGGTTATTTTATTCCAAAATAAGTTTAAAAGCTGTTATATCACCATCTTTTTCTCCAAAACATCGAAATGTCTTTTCTTCATTATCACTTAATCTCAGAGTGAATCGTCCATCTTTCTTCTGTGTATCCATCGTCATCCCAGATACTTGCTTGAAGTATTCCACTGCCAACTCAAACAACTCCCTGTCCAGACTTGCCCCAATTTCCGTCTTCCCATCAATAACGATCTCCCAAGCATACTCAAGATCTACTTGGTACTTTTTCCTGTCAGACGCAATAAATGCTTCAATCCCTCGCGCCGGGTTATGACAAAACCAAATTTCAGTTGCCTTGTATTTAATTGACGAATTCAAAACCATAAAAACTATCCTAGGTATATTTGCGACGTCTCCGTTATCAATAACTCGACAATCTGCCATTTTGACCTCCTTTCGTTATTATAGTACCTTATCTCAATACGTCTCTATTGTCAATATATTCACCATTTTTATTTCAACTTTGCGTTAATTTTTGCTATAATAATGATAATAAAATACTCAATTAATATTGAGTGCAAATTTTAATATATTAAATATGGCAGACCTAGCTTACAATCTTTCAGAACCTCATCAAAAAGACAATTCAGAAGACAATAGATCCTCCGCTGAAAAATTTGAAGATGTTTATAATAGCATCGAATCTTTAAGTGAGTACGAAAGACTCACCGATTTTGTAAATCAAAAACACATCGAAATTGATTTTACTAATAAAAAACAAACTCAAAAAATAATAAAAGATCTAATTGATAGTCTATACGTTAATTATGGTCAAGCAGAGCAACATATCCAGACAATTATTGGTTCAATCATGGAGAATCAAGAAGTTGAAGAAAACCAAGAATCTTTTGTAAAAGATTTCTTAACAGAATTTATCTCGCAGATTGCTATTCACACAGTCCCTCATGAAATTTACAAAACTCAAGATGACAATAAAACAAAAGGTTGGGTTAATGAACTTCTATATGAGTGCAATCATCATCTTGATATCCTGAAAAATGTATTTACATTACCAGCTAGACTTCAACTAGAAGATAATAATAATGATAAAGAAATTGAGAATTTTGTTAACTCGCTTATTCAGATTCTAAAAACAGCTGGTTCTGGAAATGAAAATTCAAAATTTCCAGAAAATGACCGATTTGTTTCAGGTAAATTTATTGAATATCTAATGCCATATCTAAATAAAGAATCAGCCCTTCGCAGTACTGTTATGGACAAGGGATGGGAAAAAGTAATTGATGATTTTGAGAAAAACAGTCTCAAAATATTACCTCAAGCTACAGGAAAAAATAAAATGGAAATGATTCAAAAAATTATCAAAATTGCCGGTGCTAACAAACTAATCAACAATATCGAAGAATATGATCTTTTATTCAACGATGAAGAATTTGAAAAATTTGTTTTTCTAGTTGCCGAAAACGACCTTGAATCTTTTGTTCACTATATCGATCGACTAGAGATTGATCAAGCTCAAAATAAACACGAGATCTATCTCTCTGTCCTAGAAAAAGAACCAGAACTAGCTCTGTCTATAATTGATCATTTTAAATTTACTAAAAAAGAAAAGTTAAATATATACAATAGATACATTCAGTCCCAGGTTGCCCCAGCTCTTAAATGTTTAGATCAATTCTGCCAAGATACAAATTTATCAAAAAAAGAACGGCAAGATCTGATTGATTTTTCATATAAACAGCTCGAAAAAAGAAATCTGTCTGATCAAGAAGTAATAAATAACTTTACAAATTTTAACCTAGTAGACCAACCAGAAATAAATCAATTAATTACAGAGCTGAAATATACTGCACTAGATAATCAAAAAGACGAAGTAATAGAAAAATTTATATATTTATTCCATCTCAGCGATGGTCATAAAGGCGTTCAAATTGACAAAGTTAAACAGTATCTGCAAGATCAGGGCTTTACGGTAGGCCACTCAAATATTATGGCGTACAGTGGGTCTCATATTGACGTCCCTATTGATTTTAATGAAAACAATCAAGAGATGAAAATGCTAGACCAGATCAGTAATTACTCAATGGTTGGTGTTCGTAATGTATTTATTAATGATGATGTAGAAGTAGTTGATCCAGATGTCTATAAATTTATTCTGCAAATAAACTCTGAGAAAGAATATTTCTTAGAGAACCTAGCGCTCTTAAGCTATCTAAAGAAAAGACCTGAATTGCTAACAACTGATTTTGAATTTTATAAGAACTTCTTTTTTGATTTAGTTGCTAGGCTTGATAGCCATACAAAATATCTTTTTTCCGAATTGATGGTGTTTTTTGATCTACCTTTTTCTCAAGAGCAAAAGCAAAGTTTGATTGAAGAGTTAATGGAAACAGATTTTTTTATTGACGTGTATTTGAATTCAAAACAAATAAACAAACTTCTAACTGAAGATCAAAAAATTAGAGTAATTGAGAGAAATCTTGTCCTTGAACCAGAAGGATTAATTAGTGCGTATGAGCCATTGCGGTTAAAAGATAAAAAATCAGAACATAGATACTTTAGTCAGAAAATAAAAGAAAAGACCCCACCATTTGATCTATTTGATAATACCGCGCAAGCAATCTCTTTTTTTCAGATCAGCAAACATTTTAGATATAATGATGATTTTTTTCAGTTGGATTCTTTTGAAGATCGAAAAGCCAGAGTTACTGAAATCCTTGAAATGAAACAAAAACTTTCCCCAGAAGGATTTCAAGTCGCCCAAAAAACTAATTTCAAATCTACTCTTGAAAGTTATCAAAAATTAGAATATCTAGCTGAAAAGAATTTTTCAAGTTTATTTCCTCTTTTGACTCATTATGGTTCAGTCATCTCATTATTAAAAACTTGGACAAATAAACAAGAAAATAAAAAATTAACAAAAAAGAAAAAACAAGAAAATCTCAAAAAATTTAAATCAAAACTACTCCCAGAAACAGTCAAGATCATTACCAAGATGAACATCTCAACTAATTTTCCTATTGAGTGTTACGAAGTTTTAGACTCGATAGTAAAAATGGATTTAAAAGAGAAAACCCCTGAAGAGGTAATGAAATATGAACATTCAGCAGGAGATGTGCAAGACCTAAGACGTTTAGTTACCCAATTTATACCAGCGCTAGACAAAGATCAACTTGATGATATAAATAATCACTATTTGACTGCATTTGACTTTTTTGTCCACAAACCAAAACCACTTGGATTTTCAAAAGACCCAAAGCATCCTCGATTAAGAATCTATGATTTTGAGTATCAAGATTATGTAAAAAAACAAAGGATTGACGCAAGAGTCACATCAAATGAAGTTATAGAACGAGACAAATCATCTAAAAAGGAAGTTTTTATTTCTTCTTCAGTTACTCCTGCTCTATTACTTGGCATACAAGCAAAGCTAAATATCTCATTTGAAGAATCCTACATTTTTTTTGCAAAATTAAAAGAACATTCTTTTTTATCGACATTTCTTGGCGAATTCATAGTTAATCACCCCAATAGCAACGTGGTTCCTCAATTTCTCTCAGACAACCTTGATGATCTAATGATGCTATACAAGAACCTAGGCAGTCTTTCGTATGAATCTGAAAAGAAAATTTTTAAACTTGTTTGTGATCTTAAGTTGGCAGATAGAAAAAGTTTAGCTTCAATTGATATTGACCAGGTTACAAAAGGGTACAAAAAAGAAGAAGTTATTGACTTAATGTTGCACTTCAATGAAAATACAAATTTTAGTATTTCAGATCAAAATCATGTAGAGATATTTGTTAAATATCTAAATGAATTCTCACTAAATGAATCAACTTCTTTTTTTAATGAATACCTCGGTCTTAGCCAAGGAGATTCTCCATCAATGGATGGCACCTATCTCGGAATTACAGACAAAGGTAAAATAGGACTTAATCAACTTCGTGGAAAAATCAGAGAGCTAAATCACAAGTTTATCACCACTCCTGTTTTTGATGCAAAAAAATTAGAAATTGATTTTGAAAACCCTATTGTTTATCAATATTTGCAAAACCTAGTCCGTTTCGAGGAAGGCAGATGGGGTAGTTCTTACCAGAATTTTGGAGATGTAATTATTGAATTTGAAAAAGACAGGAACAATGGAGAAATAGAACCCCTGCCACAGGAATATCAGAACTTTAGCTTCCAAGTAGAACTGGGTCTTGATGAAAAAGAACATCCATATGTTATGACAGAGACTGCCTTGGGAAAATTTCTGTCTCTGCAGAGCGAAATAGGTCATGGTTTAACAGCAATAAATCATTCAGAAGGACATAATAAATATTTTCAAAAAGAATTAAATCGTTATCTTAATGAAGACATAAAACTCTTACAAGAGTCCCTTGATGGGGCTGATGAATCTGAAAAAAAATTCATAAATAAAGAGATACATGCGAGAAAAGAACTGCAAGAGAATGTTGCTAAAAATCCTGATCAGATTATTAAAATATTGCTTGATTATTCAGTCAAAAACAAAATCAATAAATCAAATCATTATGTTGCTCAAATAATTCGACAACGTTTATTCTCTCAGTCGATTCTATCTAGTGGCTCAAACCAAAAGAAATTAAGAGAAGTTTCCGCGGTAAATGAAACAGCGGTTGATAAAAAAGCTCTCTCCACCTTAGTTGAGCTGATAGGCAATGAGATCTCTCAGCACGTTATTCCCGAGCTAGAACTAACGGGTAAACAAAAAAAGAAACTTTCAAAAATACTAAACACCAAGGCACTAAGAGAGGAGATCAGGAGAGTTAATGAATTTCACTCAGGGAAATTCAAAGAAATTGAAACTGTTTTTTCACGAGACATGTTAGCAGAGTTCAGTGGCTATTACTGTGACACCTGCTGGACAGGTCAGGATGATATTATGAAAAATAATGACACTCTGATTGGCGCTGCGTTTGTTCAAAACAATGTTCTAATCGGTGGCAGTCTTTTCATTGAATCAATATCCGAGGATGGAGAAAAAGTTTTAATTATCCGAGGTGTTAATCCTCGTCAAAACTATATAACAAATCTTAATCCTGGCAGCTTTGTAGAGTCATTTTGTGATAAATTAATGGATGTTGCAAAAGCAAGAGGTTGCGCAAAGATAGTTGCTCCAGTTAAAAACACAGGGGCTCTTAGTAATAGACCAGAAATTTTAGACTACTTTGATGAAAAGTACAGTAAAGAACCACTTGTTAAGTTGGGTAAAAAAGAAGATTTCAACGACTACAATATTACTTCAAGTTGTGTTACAATAAGAGAAATTAAATGATAGTTCTCTTTTGAGACCCGTCCTCCTAATTACTAAAAGCTAACAGCTAATAGCTAACAACTAACAAAATATGCTCTGGTTCTGGATCGTTATCGCAAGCCAATTCGCTCAAGCAGTAGCCCTGTTTCTTGATAAGTTTTTACTCACAAAAAATTTCCCCAAACCCGCTGTCCTAACTTTTCTAACAGCCGCAGCAAACTTGTTTGGAGTACTTTTTGTATTTTGGGATTTTAACTTTTCCGCCTCATGGCAAATTATCGGCTTATCAATTCTGTCAGGTATTGCCTTCACCGTAGCCCTTCAGTTTCTCTACATGGGACTAAAGAGGGGAGAAGCCACTCATATCACTCCACTTGTAGGCGCAGTCGTCCCTGTTGTATCATTTTTCCTCTCATTTCTGTGGTTTGGCGAGGTTTTGACCCAAAATCAAACAATAGCAGTCGTTCTACTAGTTTTCGGCGCCCTGCTCATCTCATTTGAAACAACCAGAAAAGGATCTGGTGTACATATTGGTTATCTCTGGGCAATTCTCGGCGGAATATTCTTCGCCCTGTCCTATGTCCTTGCTCGAGCCGTTTTCATTGACGACACTTTCTCAACTGGCTTTGTCTGGGCACGACTCGGTGGATTCATAGCCGCCCTACCTTTTCTCCTAAGCAAATCAGTCCGCGCCGGCCTCCTACCAAAACCAAAAACCAAAAAACAAAAACAAACCGCCAAAACCGGCCTCATAGTCCTCGTTATCAACAAAGGCCTAGCCGCAATCTACTTCGTCGGCATGAACTTCGCAATATCCCTAACCAGCGCCACCCTCGTAAATGCCCTCGCCGGCCTCCAATTCGCCCTACTCTTCATCCTCGTCTTCGCCTCCACCAAACTAATCCCCAAATTCTTCAACGAATACTTCACCCGCACCGAAATAATCCAACAAATCATAGCCCTCCTCTTCATCATCGCCGGCCTCGGTTTCATGGTAATCTAGTTGATTGGTTTATTCGTTGATTGGTTGATCACTTAAAATGCGATTAAAATAAGTTATCCTCTCAAGTCACGATATGTCGAGAAGGTTAACTGGTTAACCCTTACGATTAACTGCGATTCTTACTTACCCCTATGACAAAACTACGCAAACGCTTCTACAAATGGCTCCTAATCCTACTCATAATTTTTGTCGCAATAATAGCAACCGCTGTTTATTATTTCTTCAAAAGTTATGAAAATGAAAACTTTGAAATAGGTGTCGACTTTTCAATTAAACAAGCCCAAGAACTAAATCTAGATTGGCAAAAAGTCTACCTCTCAGCAATTCACGATCTAAACTTCAAAAAAATCAGAATCAGCGCCAACTGGGATTTAATTGAACCTACTAGAGACATTTACGATTTCGATAAAATGGATTGGCTAGTCAAAACAGCACAAGAGAATGATGTTGAATTAATCTTTGCTCTCGGACGACGAACGCCAAGATGGCCTGAGTGTCATGACCCCAAATGGTTAAAAGGCATGAATGAGAGTGAATCCAAAGGCGAACTACTCGAAATGCTCCGCGATGTAATAGAAAGATACAAAGACTACGACAATATCACAACCTGGCAAGTTGAGAATGAACCGCTCCTAGATTTCTTCGGCCAATGCCCAAAAGCAGATCCAAGTTTGCTAAAACAAGAAGTCGCACTTGTAAAAACTCTTGACACTCGTCCAGTTTTAATAACAGATAGCGGAGAGCTCGGTCTTTGGATTCAGGCCGCCTCAATAGGGGACATGTTCGGCACAACTCTCTATCGAGTTATTCATAATGATTTCTTAGGCTACTCATTTTACAGCCTACCACCAGCCTTCTACCGAGCCAAAGCTGTCCTAACCGGCAAGTCACTAGATAATGTCATAATCTCCGAACTACAAGCCGAACCATGGAGCGAAAACTTCCTAGACGTCCCAGTCTCCGAACAAAAAAAATCAATGGACGCAAACAGACTAAAAAGCCACATCATATTCGCCAAGAGAACCGGCTTCCAGTCCGCTTACCTTTGGGGACTCGAGTGGTGGTACCTCATGAACCAAACCCACAACGACCCCTCCCTTTTTGATGTAATAAAATCATTCAACTCAAAATAAATATGTGCTAACGCGATTCCTTTTTTGTGTTTCATGTACCATGTTCTGTGTCCCATGTTCCGTGATACTTGTTGATAATCCCATACTCCTTTCCCTCTCAAAATGCTATAATAAACGCAATGTAGATATTAATGCGATTTACCCTAATTTCTATTTACTAATTTCCAATTTCCAACTCACTATGTACGATCTCGACCCAAGAAAAACCGGAATAATAGTAGTCAGTGCCACAACTGGCATAATCGTTTTATTTATTCTAATAATGACAATCATGAGCTTCATAGGAAGAGACTCAGTAGAAGAAATCGACCCAACAGCAGACTACGAAAAGTTTTTAATAACAAAAGCCAAAACTATATACAATGAACAAGCATCAATTGGTGTCAGCATGATCAATGGACCATGTCTATCAAATAATCTTGATACAGGCTGGGTACTTGATGTCGTAAATGACCCGAGAACAGCAATTGATAATTTAGAAGAAAATCAGTGCGAAGAATATATTAATGGTAATGCCTCTCATTTTATCGAACTCGACACAGAAGGCAATTTAATTAGAATGCAATAATATTTATTTAATATTAGTATTATATTAGTATAATTAGTATGAAAGTATAATTAGTATCAAATATGGGTAAACCTTTTATTTTTACTTTAGTAATCATTTTTATCTTTTGCGGTTTTCTGCTGGTTCGCGCCAACGCAGAAGAATTTAGTTCACAACAATACTTAGAAGACGAAGTGAAAATTATTGAACCAGGACTTCTCCCAAACTCTTTTTGGTATTGGTCAGACCGATTCGCAGAAGAAACAAAATACCTATTTACATTCTCAAAAGAAAAAAAAGCTGACTTCCTAATCGAACTAGCAGAAGAAAGATTAGCAGAAATGAAAGTTCTCTCAGAGCGGGGGATTACATCATATGTTGATCGACTATTGACCAAACACGAACATCACATAAAAAAAGCCGAAGAACTCTACGATGAACTAAAAAAAGAAGGCAAAATAAAAGCAGAAGAGTATCAAGATGAGCTAGAAGCCGAAATCCTAGAAACAGAATACGACATTCGTCGCGAACTCAACAAAGCACCAGCAACCTACGAAAAGAAACGCGACGGCGCCCTCGGCTGGATCAAATACCAACTCGGCAAACTTACCTCCCACCTCGGCAAAAAGAAAACCGAAATCAGCAATGAACGAGCCAGCTACTCCGAGTAATTAGCAAAACCCAGATTATAGATAAGTTTAATATACATCCAGACCCATTTTGGGTCTTTTTTCTTCTAAAATTAGCCATCACCATTGACATTCCTTTCTATATGTGCTATTCTAATACATCTGCCGACATGGTGTCAGCAGTGAAGAACCCTTACAAGTCCAGAGTCAACTTCCCACAGGTCCGAGCCCTAGAGCCAGAACCAGGAAAAAGACCAGAGACAAAGGAGGCAAGCATGGCTAGGTATTCGTTCAAGAAAAAGTTTAGTACAAAATGTAAGTGTGGCCGTAAACACGATTTTTCTCGATGTCCTAACTGCAAATCAGAGATCTTTGATCTAAAACCTCACGAAGGTGATCAGCGTTGTAAAACCTGCAAGGAGCTTTTGCAGAGAGATGGCAAATTTCAATGTGATGGATACATCTTTGCAGAAATGCGCACTTGCAAGGAACTGATTCCAGTTATCGCCGTCCATCGACCCATCGCCGCTCGCTGGCACGGTTGGCGAGATCGTCATCCAAGGATTTCATATTGGATGTTCCCAATCGTTTTATTTTCAATTCTCGGAGTTCTACTTGGACTTGGTCTTCTTGGCGCAAACTATCTTCAGAATAGGAGTATCGACCAAATGGCTCTCAATGCTCCGATTATTCTGCGGGCTTTTGTCCGAGACTGCGCTCGCGACGTCGTTCCCGAGTACCTCGAGCAGGCCAAACCGCATATTCGTGAGTCAGACTATGAGACACTGACTAGGCAATTCGATGATTATCTCAACAAGAATGAAAGCACTGAGTATACGCGTCATTCGAATGTTCTTCCAGGTGGAGCAATTGCCCCACGAGTCGAGCTTCTGACAACCCCCTTCGTCCTACTTGGAGATATCCAACAGGCAATGTGGATGCAGACTCTCAGAGATAAACGGAACCTTGATGAAATGCTGGATTCAGAATTTTATCAAGAGTTGGGAAATTTGCGCCATTTGTTTGTCTCATTGCACCGAAGTGTACGCAGTATCGAGACTTTCTACTACGGCCTCGTGTTTGATGAAAAAGTATATCGTCAGGATTGGATGTACAAGATGAACATCAACTATCACCAGTTGTTGATGGTATACAAGAGAGTTCTTCAGTCAGGTGATTACGTCTCTATTCACGATCAAATTGAAACACATTATCGTGCTAAGTATGATTCAGGAGAAGTCAACTACATTCGATGGGACCGAAGCTACTAAATTATACAAATTCTTCAGGAGCGAAACAATTTCGCTCCTTTTTTATTCCAAAAACCCCATTTGAGAAAATCATTCCATTCTGCTATAATAAACTCAATATTAATCCCAAATCGTATTCTTAGTTATTCTTTTTGCTTTTTGTGATTAAATTATTTATCCTTTAAAATAACGATCTACCGAGACGGTTAACCGATTAACCGATTAACTGCGATTTTACCCCTATGCACAAAAAAACTACATTCAATAACAAAGTTCGCCTCATAACAGTACCCTCAAAAGACACCAAAGCCGTAACTGTCCTATTTTTATTCGGAGTAGGCTCACGATATGAAAGTAAAAATGTTAATGGCGTCTCTCACTTCATCGAACACCTAATGTTCAAAGGCACAAAAAAACGCCCAACAACACTCGATATTTCCAAAGAACTAGATAGCGTTGGCGCAGAATTCAATGCCATGACAAGCAAAGACTACACAGGCTACTATATTAGAATAGATAACAAAAAAGCCGAGCTAGCCGTTGATATCCTCAGCGACATGCTCCTAAATTCAAAATTCGAGAATATCGAGATCAACCGTGAAAGGGGAGTCATTGTCGAAGAGATCAACATGTACCACGATAACCCTCTAATGCACGTCGAAACCATCCTCGAGGAATCAATCTACAGCGGAAACTCACTCGGCTGGGACGTCGCAGGGCCCGCGAGCGTTATTAGAAAAGTCACTAGAAAACAAATCATAGACTACAAAAATAAATTTTATCGACCAGATAATGTTGTTGTCGTTGTAGCAGGTAAAATGACCGACAAAGTAACAAAAATGATCGAAGAAAAATTCGTGAATAAATTTGGTGTTCAAACCGAGCCTCTAGAACCGTTCAAGAACTACAATATTGTTCAAAAAGAACCAAGAGTAAAAGTCCAATACAAAGACACAAAACAAGTTCAGCTAGCCATCGGTTTTCCTTCCTTTAGCAACAAAACAGACGACAAATATGCACTAAATTTAATGACCATCATCCTCGGTGGCAACATGAGTTCTCGATTATTTATTTCAGTTAGAGAGAGACGCGGACTGTGTTACTTTATCAGATGTTTCCCAAATTACTACCAGGACACAGGCAACATCGTCATCCAAGCCGGCCTAGATAAATCCAGAATTGAGGAAGCAATCAAGGTCATAATCCAAGAACTCGACCGAATCAAAAAGAAAGGCGTAACCCAAAAAGAGCTAAACGACGCTAAAGCATATATCCGAGGTAAAACTATTTTAAGTCTTGAAAATACCTCAAGCCTAGCTGAGTACTACTCAAAACAAGAACTCCTCTCCGGCGAACTCCTTAGCCCCGACCAAAAATTCAAAAAAATCCAAAAAGTAACCCGAGCCGACATCCAAAACATCTCAAAAACCGTCTTCGACATGAAAAAAATAAACCTAGCCCTAATCGGTCCCTTCAAATCAAAAGACCGCTTCGAAAAATTATTCCGATAATCCCCCTGTCATTCCGGACTCCGATCCGGAATCTGTAAAGCGAAGCGTTGCGACTAAATCAACTCATTCTTTCAAGTTAAGGTTTGTCGAGAAGGTTAACTGATTAACCGGTTAACTGCGACTCATCCCCGCTATAAATAATTTTCACTATATGAAAAAACTCCTAATCGCCAACTGGAAAATGAAACTCAAAGAATCAGATTCCATTGACCTGGCAAAAAAATACATCGAAAAATTAAACAAATCAAGAAATGTTGAAGTTATCATAGCTCCAACAATGCTTTATTTATCAAAAATCGCGTCACTACTCAAGAAGTCAAATCTAAAACTGGCCTCACAGAACATCGCAGTAATGGAGAGCGGAGCCTTAACTGGAGAAACAAGCGCCGAGATGGTTCATGAAGCAGGTTGCAAATATACCCTCGTCGGGCATAGCGAGAGACGACACAAAATGCACGAAACAGACGACGAAATCAATAAAAAGATCAATCTAGCTTACGACAATGGTTTAATCCCAGTTCTCTGCATCGGCGAAACCCTAAAAGACAAAAACGACGGACAAAGAGACACCGTTCTAACCATCCAACTCCGAAACGCACTCAGCAAAGTCGACAACTTACCAGATAAACAACTAATTATCGCCTACGAACCAGTCTGGGCAATCAGCTCAAGTGGCAGTGGACTACTAATGGAAGCAGAAGAAATGTACACCGTAGCACGTATTGTCAAAAGAGTCCTCAGCAGTCTCTACTCAGAATCATTCTACGAAGAAAAAGTAAAACTACTCTACGGCGGCAGCATCAACAGCATCATCGCCAAAGACTTCTGGAACATCGAAATTCTCGACGGCCTCCTAGTCGGCTCCGCCAGCCTCGACGCCCAGGAAATGTCCACAATCGCCCTCCAAAGCGAATAACTCTACCCCCTTGAAAAATATTTCAAACCTGCTATCATACAGTGAGTTGTGAGTAGTGAGTAGTGAGTAGAATCACTAGTTTCACTCACCACACTTTATCTGACTTATTAAGTGATTAAATAATTTATTCTTTTGTGTCACGATATATCGAGACGGTTAACTGATTAACCGATTAACTGCGATTTCTATTCTTTATGCTAACAAACATCCTCCTAATCTCAATAATAACAATCTCACTTGCTGTGATTCTTTTTATTTTAATAAAAAAAATCCCAAAACTCCGAGTCCTCGACGTTGAAACTGTTCCAGAGGAACAAGCCGCCCGAGTTCGTGAACGAATCCTACTTGAGAGAATGAAACGCAAAACCGACAAAGGCAAAGCAGTTATCAAAAAAGGGACCAAACCAGTTTTTAAAATTTTCGGCAATTTTTTCCGAAGAATATTCAAAAAAGTAGGGGACTTAGAGAAGAAATACCAAAAAGAATCAAAAACAACCAACCTCACCAGTTCTGAAATGAAGAAAACGACTCAAAAACTTTTTGACGCCGCACAGAAATTTACCGATAGCGAAGACTACAAAAATGCAGAAAAAAACTGTATTGAAATCATCAGTATCGACCCAAAGAACATCAAGGCATACAAACTACTAGGTCAAGTATATTTCGAACAAAAAGAATACAAACAAGCACAAGAAACCTACTCATACATTCTCAAACTAGAACAAAAAAACAGCACTACCATTGAGAAAAAAGACAAAGCAGGCCAAAAATACAAAACAGTTTCAAATGCTCACGAACTAGCCGATGCCTATGTTGATCTCGGCGAAGTCTTCCGTTTCCTAGAGGACTATCTCCAAGCTCGCAACCACATAGAAAAAGCCCTCGAACTAGAACCCAACAACCCAAGAAACCTAGACCACATGCTCGAAGTCGCTTTCCTCCTAAAAGACAAAAGCCTCTGCTTCGACACCATCAAACAACTCGAATCCGTAAACCCCGACAACCAAAAACTAAAAGACCTCAAAGACAAACTAAACCAACTGTAATTCCCCCCACTCATGTCATTCCGGGCTCCGCCCCGGAATCCCATTCGGATCAAACAGATACTTTCAAATATTGCGATTGGACTCCTGACCTCGACTAAAATTGATTATTAATATTTGACCTGTCCCTCGACCTGTCCTCCGTAGCCGTTAGCGTAGGCGGAAGCTCGTAGAGCGTAGTGGGATTATTGGTTATTCGCGATTAAACACTCGCCGTCTTAGCTCAATCGGTAGAGCGCATCCATGGTAAAGAAGTGGTCATTGGGCATTCTAGTCGTTTTCCTAAATTTAGCAAAATCGGATAATTTAGCGACCACTTTCATGAGAGAGGAGGTCATCGGCTGAGTGTCGTCGTTTCATAATTCATTTTGCCGTCATAGCTCAGTTGGTAGAGCGTAGCCATGGTAAGGCTAAGGTCTCCAGTTCAATCCTGGATGACGGCTCCATTGAAAACACATCTCAAATACATATTCAAAAATACTATAATTAATCATAGTGTTTTTTTATATGCAAATACAAGAAGTATGTAGACAATTTTATGATTACTCACGTTTTATTAGAGGTTATTCTGATGAAACAATAAAAAGGTATAAAAATGGGATTGAGTTTTTTTCTAGAGTAGAAAAGATTGAGACTGTTAATCAGATTAGTGACCAGAATGTAAAAGATTTTTTCCTTTATGGGAGAACTAATAGAGATTGGCAATCTAGTACATTCATTACTTATCATAAAACATTAGTGGTTTTTCTTCGGTGGTGTGTTGAAAAGAAGTATATTTCAGAAAATTACGCTGAAGATATTGAAACACCCAAATTAAACAAGAAATTGCCTTCTAGACTTACTAAACAGCAGGCTAATAGGATTCTTGAGATAACATACAATTATCCATACAAGTACACTTTCCTTCGATATAGAAATCATGCTATGTTTTCAGTTTTCTTTTACACTGGACTTCGGAAGAAAGAACTGTTAAAATTAAGATATGCTGATGTAGATTTAGATAATTTATCTATTTTTGTTTATCAAGGAAAAGGCTCAAAGGATAGAATAATCCCAATAAGCTCAAAATTAGCTGAAATACTATCTAAATATGTGTCTGAGAGAAAAAGATTAGATAGAACGTGTCCTGAATTTTTTACATCATTGAATAGAAATAATGGGGTATCTAATTCTTCTTTAAAAAGGTTAATTAGTAAGATTAAAGACGTTTCAGGGATATATTTTACAGCACATAAATTAAGACATACATTTGCCACTTTGATGCTAGAAGGCGGTTGTGATATTTATAGTTTATCCAGAATGATGGGGCATCGTGATATTAAAACAACAACAATATACTTAGCTACTTCAGCAGAACATTTAAGGAAACAAATGGGGAAACACCCACTTAATGAATTATAAACCTAAAATGCATTTTAGGTTTGAGAGCGTAAAGTTTAATAATATATGGAATATAAAATTTTAACTACAAACAAAGAGGGGTATTACTATTTAATTAATTCAGAAAAAAAGAAATTCAAATTGTTTCTTGGTGGGTCTTCATTGTCTCTTTTAATGATAGAAACAAAAGGTAATACTTATGAAGAAATAGCTGATAACATAATGAAACAGTTTGATGTGGGCAAATTTTTGGAGTCTATTTGGCAAAAAATAAATCAAATTGATAATTTAACTATCGAAATCACAACAAGGGACTATAGGTGTAATGAGACAATTTTAGGAAGCACGGAAGATTTGAAAAAATTTGTGACTATTTTTGTCAACTGATTTGTTAATTTAATCTGAAATTAATTTGAAATAAATATGGGAATATACGGAGGTCACCCCCCAACTCTAATAGATTCAATAGTTTTTATTGATGGAAAAAATTTAGTTTGTAGATTTCAGGAAATGGCAGAGGAAAAATCAATAAGAATTAGTAATGAGTATTTAACTGAAAAAAACATTGAATATGTTAAGGATAAATTCGTATGGTCAAAAGCAATGAATTTTACATTTCCGGCTTTGGGAATGAAGAAGTTTGATGTTATCAGGGCATATTATTATACTTTTTGCAATCCCCAACATTATGAAGAGTTAAGTAAGAAAATTAGTTTAACACAAATTGAAAATAGAAGAGCCTTGACTCTAAACCCTGTCATTCTAAATGGATTGAATAAACAAAGGAACTTCAAAGGAGATGATATAAAAATTTGTATCGATTCAATTGAACATGCTTTAAATTCTAATATTCAGACTTTTTATTTTGTTACGGGAGATGGGGACTTTTTGCCACTTATTGAGAAAATTCAGAAAATGGGCAAATATGTGTTTGTTACTGCTTTCAGTAAAGGGTTAAATGAGAACTTAAAAATAAAAGCAGATTTTTTCCATTTATTGGATTCGTATTTTTTTAATGAATAATACTATTTGTATAAGATGGATAATGTAGAAAAAATAGAAGATGTACCAATAGACTCTCTTTTGCAAAAAGAGGGGGGGTATTCTGTTGAGACAGAAATAGACATAAAAGAATATCCTTTACAATTTAAAAAAATTCATGAGAAAATAATAAAATCAATTTCCTTGTATTTGCAATTGTTGTGGAGTGCAAATCCTCATGGAAAAACTATTGTGAAATATAATGTCCTGAATATTTTGGAAAATGCTAAAATGCTTTTTGCGACAAGATATCATACAGATAATATTTATGTAACTAGACATATTGCTGCTGATTTAAGAGAAATTGGATTATTTAGTGGATTTAATATTAAAAGGTATTTAAAGAATATAGATGTTGAAAGACTTGATATTAAAAAAAGGTTAGAACTTAATGATTCGATTGTTGAGTATTTCAGTACTATCGTTCATTTCAATTATATCAGTGGATATAATAGTTATGGGAAAATAAAAACAATCAATGAAGAGTTGAAAATATTAGGTTTTCCTGATATTGAAATACCAAACACTGAACAAGATTATTTAGAAGATAAAATCTTCGATAAAATTTTCGAGCAAGTTAGTATAATTTTTGTAATGAATCATTATGAAATCTTCTCTGAGTTTCTTTTTGATGAAGACGAGTAAAACATATGACACAACTTGATATACATAAGAATATAGACAATTTTTTAAATGCTGGTGTAAGTTCAGCAGAGGTTTTGGTTGCTCAGGAATTAATAAGTGAAAATGATGATGCAAAAAAGTATTTTTTCCATAAGGCAGATGAATCTTGGATTGATTGGTTCTGGAAAAATAAAATAATAGATACAACAGAAGGAAAAATAGGGATAATTGAGTTTACTTATTTAGCTAAAGTTGCGGTAGAAAAATATGAGATTGTATCAAAAATCATTTTAAGTCTTGAAATAAAAGAAACGAATTTTGATCCAGGTATAATACGACGGATTTTATGGATTATGGAAGGACTACCAATAGAACAGTTAAAAGATTTAATTGAAAAAATGGAAGAAGAAAAATGGGTAAAATTAATGAAGGACTATCGTAGTTCAGCATACGAGTTTGACAGAATCATTAAATCAATTATTAACCAAAAGGAATATTCTGTATTGTTAACGTTATCTTCAGCAATGTTAGCAGTTAGAGTAAATACAGATTCTGATACTTTGTATATTGATAAACCCTTTTATCTAAATCATATTAGTGATGTTAAGCTTTTTAAACATTTGGCTGATATTGATGAACAATATATAGAAAAAGCATTTGATCTGACATTGAACGTATTAGAGAGTATTATAAAAGAAGTACGACAAACACCGGATTCAATTTTTAAATATGGTGAATCATATGCTTTGTATGATATTGATATATTTAATGTGAGTTTTGATGATGCAAGAACTCTTTCTCCGCGTGAAGATTTCCAGGAATTAGTAGTAACGATAAAGAAATTGATTGAAAAGGTCTTTAAGTCTTATTCCAGTGATTCTGAAAAACTAAAAGAGTTATTCAAAAAAGTAGAAGAGTTATCTGAAAATAGATTAGTCTGGAGGTTGAAATTGTATTTGTTGTCATTGTGCCCTGAAATATTTAAGGATGAAATTAAAAAGGCATTTTTTAGAGTGTTTGAAGTTGGTGAAAGATATTTTGAGATAACTGGAGGAGCTGAATATCATAAATTTCTTGAAAAATGTTTTAGTATTATTGACAAACAAGACCAAAAACAATACATAGAAAACGTGTTTGAGTATTTTAATGCAAAAATTGGAGATAGTGATAAAGAAAAATGGAGGAAAAGAGACGGTAAAAACATTGTTTTGATAATTAAAGAATTTTTAGGGGAAAAGAAAGATGAAGCGGAAAAGATTTTTGATGTTTCATTATCAGAAAATGATTTTGTCCCAACTCCTTCAGGAGAGAGGGTAAGAAGTGGGATTGTGAATCATCGAGCACCTGAATCACTTAAAAATTATTCAGTTATTGAGATTGTAGAAAAATTAAAGACGGAATGGATACCAGAAAAATTAAAAGAAACATATAAGTTAGATGATTTCTTAAGCCCGCGAGGGGCAGAAGGGTTAGGTGAGGAACTTAAAAAGAACTTCAAAGAAAGACCCACTGAATATTTTGATAATATTTGCGATTTTTTTGATAAAGAAAAAATTGCTTCTAATTATCTAAATTCTATTTTACGAGGTATTGAGGAAATGTTTCGTGATAAGAATACCTTTGAAGATTTTCAAATAAAGCAAATGTTGTCATTGTTTGATTTGATTAAAACATATGGTAGAGAAAATCAATTTAAAGATATTGATGATGGTTCATGGCTTGCTAATTGGACAACTGTGCATAGGACAATGTCTGATATTATGCTTCAACTTTTAGCCCCAAAAGACAAAATAGAATTATTTCAATCTGAAAACAGGGAACAAATTCTTGATATAATTTTGTATTTATTAGGGAAAGACGAGAAAGACGAGAAAATAGAAAACATTGACCTTTTCAGTATCGCCATCAACTCTGTGAAAGGACGCGCTTACCAATCATTTATCATGTTCATTCAAAACGATGGAAAGGAATTGAAAGAGGATGTAAAATCAATTTTTATAGATATTTTAAAAACTAAATCTCTTGCTATTCGATTTTTGATTGGGCACTATCTAGCTGTTGTATATTTTAGAGATAAGACATTTGTTGTAAACTTACTTCCCGAGATATTTCCAATTAATGATGTTCAGAAGAAAGATTTTTATTCCTCTGCATGGGAGGGTTTCCTGGTGAACACATTATATGGTAATTTATTTGAGGAGATGGTGGAGTATTATGAATATGCGATTGAGCAGGAGTCAGAGAATTATACTAATCGTAAGTATTTTAAAGATATAGATGAAGCTTTGGGCATTCATATTGCATTAGCATTTGTATATTTGGGGATCGAACAGGACAATAGTCTTTTTAAGTTGTTTTGGAGTAAAAAGAATATAAAACGTCAAAAGTCGTTTGTATCTTTTATTGGTAGAAGTTGTTTAAATAAGAAAGTCAAGGAAAAAATAGATAAAGATAAATTGATTAATTTCTGGGATTGGACGCTGGCATCAGGAAACAATATTGATAAGGAAGTTTTTTCCGCTTTCTCTTATTGGATAAATGTTGAAAAAGGGACTTTAGATGACAAAGTTGTGATAGAAAGAATGATAAAAACCTTGGAATTTTCAAAGGGGAAATTAGATTGGGAATATGCCTTTTTGCAGAGATTACCTATTTTTGCAGAAAAGGATTCTAAAAACACACTTTTGGCGATAAGAAAATATTATTTTGATTCAGAAGGCAAATTGAGTGGTAAATATGATGTTTATTCAGTATATAGAGACGAAGTGAAAGAGGCACTAGATATTATCTATAGTGATATTACATTAAAGAAAGAGGTTGAAAAGTTAATTGAAAATCTTATTGAAAAAGGAAGTAGTAATTTTTGGAAGTTCAAAGAGGTAATAAAATAGTAAAAAGTAATATAATCGTAAAAACATCTAATTATTAGATGTTTTTGTTTTATCTGATTATATTGCATAAATAGTATATTTTTGTTAAAATATATATGACTACCCACAATTTACAGAGAAAATGCCCGAAAATGGAGTTATGTCCATCTTACCGCTTTGCGGACAGAGATGGGCAGTTTACCTCCACAAAGCGGAACCTTCGGGCTCTGTGAATAGTGGGTAGTCAGGTTAGACTGCCCTTTTTTTATTTTTGAAAGTTCTAAAACGGCAGAACTAAGCTCTAAGAAGCGATTTGTTTATCTATATAAATAATAACATGTATCATACATATACTTGTTAAACCGTAATTTTACTAGAAATACATACTATTAAAACTAAACCTAAAATGTATTTTAGGTTTATCGATGATAATTGAGAAAATAATGTAATTAAATGAAAAATTATGCCAGACACAAAAAAATGTCCTTTCTGTGCAGAAGACATCAAAAATGAAGCCATTAAGTGCAAACACTGTGGGAGCGCTATTGAAGAACCTAAAAAGGTCAAAGAAAAAAGCTCAAAGAAAGGGATTCCTAAAGCTTGGAAAATAATATTTTTAATTGTTTTAGTTTTATATATATTTGGTTACATAATGTCAAAGATTACTGATAATATGCCCGAAGATAGTAGTAGATCTACAAAAATAGAAAGCGGATATTATGGCGAATGTAAGGTTTTTGACGATGAATCATTTATTGGTTGCAATCTTGGTGATTATTGTGTAAAAAGAACGGAGTGGCAGGAGGGAGGAGTTCATTATTTCGAAGGTGAATGTACAAAAAGATGATAAATAAATATTATAAATTATGAAAAAGTTAATGATTGTTTTATTCATTTGCTTATTCCTTTTTCCTCCTCTGACAAATGCAATGACATTAACAGAACGACTTAGCGGTAAAATATTGCTTCAGGTCGAATCAAAGGGTGAAGCTTGGTATGTTAATCCTAATAATAATCAAAGGTATTATTTAGGAAGACCAGACGATGCCTTTCGTATCATGCGTGAATTGGGTCTTGGTATTAAACATGATGAATTAGAAAAGTACAAAAAATCAACTTTTCCTAAAAAATTTTCGGGGAAGATATTCTTAGATGTTGAAGAACATGGTGAGGCGTATTATGTGTATCCTGTTGATTTGAAAGCTTATTACCTAGGAAGACCAGACGATGCTTTTCAAATTATGAGAGAAAAGGGGCTGGGAATTACTAATAATAATTTGGATTTAATTCAAGTGAACAGTGAATTTGGTTATAAAGATGAAAGTTATATTTTAGCAACAGAGAGTACTGAAAGTTTATATTCAATTAATTTAATAAATAATCCTAAATGGGAAATAGAGATTGTCTTATCAGATGGTGGAAAAGTTAACATTGTGAAAGATTCCGAGAAAGACTTACTGAAAACACAAATAGTTGTTACAGATGAATCTACTGGTGTAATAAGTTACTTGGGAGAGTATACTACTTATCTTATAGGTGATTATTTAGACTTAAAGTCGGGAGTTAGCTGTATTTATCCCAATTTAAAAATAAATTGTAATTATAGTGTTTATAGAATCCCTGCTCAAGTAAATAATGAAATAGTTGAAGGAAAGTTGCTTCGTTATACAGATTCTGATTATATACCAGTTGAAATAGATAAATCGTACGATGTTTCAATAATAGCAAAGAGTACAGAAGAGAAATCCTGTAATGTGAGAGGTATTGAGCGAATGGAAACAAAGATTTATTATACTATTGATAGTGAGGAAATTGCAGAGTTAAGATATTATAAATGTTTTGTAACTGAAGATGATGCAATTAAAAATGGTTATATTAAGGCACTTGATAATTAAATAACGTTCATAAAGGAAACGAGCCAACTCAGGCTCGTTTTTATCTTAAATATTCATATAATTAAAATGTCGTAAATGTCATAATAGGAGGACTATCTATATGAAGTTAACGAAAGATGATAAACAAATATTGATGATAAAGAAAAGCATGAAAAAAGCTTTTAATGTTGATTATTCAATAAAAGAATCAGAAGAAGCATTGAACAATATGCAGAGATTTAATAAATTGGTTCGTGATATTAATCAAGAAAAGTTCTAAAAATAATGAGTTGTGGATAAGTTGATTTTCTAAATGAAATTTAATTATTGAGGTTTTTAAGTAAATTTTTTGTTTACTGTTTTTTTTTGCTACATTTAGCAAAAAAAGTAATTGCTTCTTTGTTTGCTTTTACACTTTGTCTGCTTTTATGCTTTTATCTAAATTTAGCCAAAAAAGCTTGACAAAATGATATTTTGACGTTATACTATAATTAACATCAGCATATTGGGGAAAGATCGAATACAATTAGAAATTAGAATTTATAAATTCAGAACAATTAACGCGATTTGAACTTGCTAACAGGATAATGGCGTATTCAAATCGTAAAAAAATGTATCTGGGTTTTTTTATTGAAAAGTTATAAATACATATGTCGAATAGTGCCATTGGTAGGAAACCCATTCCTGGAATTCTATTAGAAAAGAGAAGAGTTGAAGCAATGAAATTAAAAATGGCAGGATTTAGTAACCTAACAATTATACAAACAATAAATGATTTGGATGATGAGAACGGATGGGGCAATATTTCAGCTAGAACTCTGCAGAGAGATATAAGTAAGATGTTTCAAAGTTTTGATGAAGAAAATGGATTTAGCGATAAAGCGAGTTTTCAATTATGTAAAAATACCTATTTATCTCAGATTGAACATACAATAGATAGACAAATTCAACTGATTGGTGAGAAGGATATAGTTAATGACTGGAATCCATATGAAAAACAAAATTCGATAAAGAAGTTATTTGATATGCAGTGCAAAATGTTTGAGTTAAGGGGGTATAGCCTGGAGAGAAACAATGACTTTGCAAAAACAAATCAAATATACAATGCAATTGGACTTAATGAGCAAGCAAAGAAAGAATTCTCTAATCCAGAAACAGCCAAAGCGTTAGAGATTTTTGCGAATAATTTAGAAAAAATGATAGAAGTCTCAGAAGAAAAAAATGAATAATGACATACAAAATTTATTTGACCAATTCATTCAAGAAATGAAATATGGCAAAATAGTAGCTTCAGCAACGATAGTCACGTATCGGGATTGTTTTAAATTGTTCGTGAAGACCTACCCCAACTTGAATTTAAGTATGATAAATAAGAGTTTATTGTTAGATTATTTTGAAAAATTAAATACTAGGAAAAGACGCGTTGGTGATGATTTTGTTCAGGGGGTAAAGAAATCAACAATTGCTACCCATCGTTCAAAACTAAATCCATTTTTTAAGTGGTTAGTGAAGAATAAAAGGATTAAGAAAAATCCATTTGATAATATGGAACATCCTAATGTGGAGTATAATGATATAAAAATGATAAGTGGTGAGGATTTGTACAAAATATTTACAGGTGTGAATATGACGATTAAATTTAAAACTCATTTTCAAAGAACAAGAAACATTGCGATTTTCGCGGTTGCTATGCTTGCTGGATTAAGAAAGGGGGAAATTTTAGGTTTGAGATTAATGGATATAAATTTTGAAACTAGAATGATGTTGGTAAGTGGTAAAACATCAAAATCAAAGATGGATAGAATGATTCCAATTAATAGAGAGTTGCTTGGTGTGTTGAAAAATTATGTTAATGAGAGACTTGAAAGGGGGGCTGAATGTTCTGCGTTATTTCTTTCAAATACTTCAAATACGCCATTTACTACTCATGGATTAAAACATTTAGTAAAAATTGTTAATGAGCATTCAGGGGTTAAATTTCATATGCATCAATTTAGGCATACTTTTGCTGTGAATTTAGTAGCTAAACTTGGAATATATAACCTTCAGCGTTTGCTAGGTCATAAGGATATTCGAATGACTGAGAAATATTTAAGATATTCACCAAATGAAGAGTATAGTGAAGCATTAGATGAATTAAGGTTACAGGATTTTATATAATAATTATTAAAGATAAAATTATGATGAAGTTAAATTATGTTAAAACAAATTTTAATAAAAAAGCATATTATCGGTATCAAATTAAAGACTCTAAGAAAGATGTAATATTGTGTGTACCTGGGGTTGATGAAGAATTTGAAAAAGGATATTTAGAGGCTTTTATGAATTCAGAATGGAATAATATTCCATCATGTGATAATAGAATCTTATATGACTACAGTAATTATTACATTAAAGAAAAATATGATATTCAATCGGATGAAAATGTATTAAAATTTGTTAAAGATCGAGTAATAGAGCTAGAACAAATAATAAATAAGTGCGAGAATGAATTTGATACAGATTTCAAACAAATCAGATTATATATTAATAAAAGCGTACGTTTAATAGGGTATTATTTAATAAAAAATAATCCCGATAAAGTTTTTCACATTACTTATTACTCGGAGAATGATTCATCTGACAATTTTTTGAATTAAACCCAACATATATAAAGATATAAATAAGTACAAGCTCTATTGATTATCTGATTGGTTTGATGTAAACTAGGAGTAAGATAAATAAGATTAATTGTAATATTAAATTGAACCATGTAGTAGAGATGTGGTCATTGACTACTCTTTACCAAAAGAGCAAAAAGAATGTTATTTTATTTAGTATTAGCTAAATAATTGATAATACCTCATGAGCGCTTTCATGGTAAGGATGAGGTATCGGGTTCAATCCCCGAAGACGGCTCCATTCTTCGCTCTTCCTTCCAGTCGAGCTTCAAGTGGCGTAGCCATTCTAATTACAGCATTGCGCTGTTTTTTTTGTATTGACAAAATATAATATATTTGCTATTATATACTATTTGATTGTTCCAGAAACAGAGAGGAGGCTACATGCCAAAAAAGAAACGGACTGCTGTTGGACTCGTAATTGTTGCATCTCCAGACGGAGAAGGTATCACTGACAAATCTCAAATCCTTTTAATTAACAAATTAACAGAAAAAGAACGATGGGGTTTCACAGGCAGCATGATTCAGGATGGACTGGCTGACTCACAAGACAATTCCCAGTTGTTTCGATTCGCTCAACATCTACATACTCATAACACCGGATTAGGTTGTTATATAAATGATTTTTTTCCCATTGATCTCTCCGGGAACAAAGACCCAATTCTTGACTATGTTGAAGGAAATCGTCGTATCAGATTGGTTCATTATCTAGTAAGATTAAAACAATCTACTTCGCCTGAAGAGTATCTCACACATCTTTTAAGTTGGGTGTCACCTAAACATCCAGATCGATGCAAGTTCTTCGAACTCGGCAAACTACAAAGAGGGGAGTACGACATCAAATTACTCCCCAATGTTTTGAAAGTTGTAGAAGACCTACTAAAAAATAAACGCCTACAGGGTTAACCAACCCTGTTTTTTTATTCCCAAATTCATGCTATTATATTAGCAGTTATTAGCTACTTAAATTAATGGCAAAAAAGCTAAAAAGTTATCTAAAAGTTAGCCCTCTTTAGCCTTGTTTAGCCCTCTTTGTTCATATGGAAAAATACCCACTAATTCGAAAAGTCTACCTCTATCTATTCTCAATGGTCGGCCTCGTCCTAATAATAATAGGCGCAGCTCGATTCATCGACATGGGACTAAAAACCTATGTTTTCAAACTTGCCTACGAGCAAGACAAAGTCAACTACGAACGATCAATCCCTACACCTGATTTTCTTGAGAGAAAAGTCAGTCAAGCAGGGGACTCAAAAACAGTAGAATTAACAGAAGAGGAATTTGACCAAGTTCAATATATTATAGAAGACTCCAAACAATGGAAAGCTCGTCAAGAAGCAATTAATCCAGTCCTCGCCCGAAAACACAAAGATGCATCAATTAACTTGTCCCTTATTCTAGTCGGTCTACCTCTCTACCTCTACCACTGGATAACCATCCGCCGAGAACTCAAAGGTGTAAAATCATAATTATTCCACCCCTTTGTCATCTCGACTGGAGTCATCGGAAGGGAGAGATCTGCGTTACAGTTGATTGAAATGATTTTTCAATTACGAAATTTACCAAATTTACGATATTTACGAAATTTACGAAATATATAAAAAAACGGAACAATTTTGTTCCGTTTTTGATTTAGAAATTTTCATCAATCCATTGCAAACACTGAAATGCACCTGCCGCTGTTTCGTCTTCCGCAACAAAAGCACATCGTCTCTTGTAATCATCGTCAGCATTCCCAACAGCACATTGCACGACTTTGTCATTTTTCAGATCATCAAATCTGCAGTCTCCAATCATGAACAACCGATCCTGCCCATAATGCTTGAGAAGCATCTCCACAGGAGACCCTTTATAAGCAGTCTTGCTTATGATCTGAACAAAACTAGATTTTGAGTAATACTCAACGGCCAGCTCATTTTTTTCCTTTTTATCAAGAAACTCCTGAAGCGCATCCACAAACCGTATGAAAAATTCATTATCAATCGGGTCTTGCCCCTGATAATCATTTAACACTGAGAATGAAAAACTGCACTCACGAGTGAAATAGCAAACAATATGCGGATATACCTTTTTATCAACCTTCTCAACAGTACTGGAGTCCTCTGGATAATCATATACTGGAGAGACAATTGCTTTTTCTCCGAACTTACTCATAAGCAAGAAAACAAGGGACTGTTCCATTTCCGTGAAAACCTTGTTCATCTTTGCATCAAATATGATCGGAGCTTTTTTCCCGATAGAAACAATTTGACCTCTTTCGGAAATCATTGGGCCATTGAACCCAAATCTTTCCATAATTGTGACCAACCGCTTCCGCGAAGTATCAGAATTCACTCCGATTACCCAACCCTTCTCAATCATTTCTGCAATTTGCGCAAAAAGAGCAACCGCATTTACAAAACCTAGATGATCCTGAATAGTCTTATCAACATCACACAAAATCAGTCCTCTCATTTCACCCTCCTTTGTCTATATTTGTATTGCCCAAGTATCTCGAGATAATAACAGTTACCTCCGGTTTTGTCAACACAAAAAAGACCCTCTAAGTAGAGGATCTTTTTACTATTTATATTAATCTATATAGCACTCTAATATATTATGAATAAATCTTATCAATCTTATCAGCTATTCCCTGCATTAATGCAATTTTAGGATTAACTTTTAGTAACAATTCATCTTCTTCGGTAAATTCTGCTTTCCTTACACCTTGTAATTTTTTTATTTTCTTTTCCATTTCCTTTTTTCCCGAAGTATACCTATTGCTAAACTTAAATATATATTCTCGTACAGGATATACGACACTATCGTTTTCTTTTAGAATCTCGGCTCCTGATATGAATTTATAATCTGATTTAATTTCCATTTCTTCTCTATTGTAATATCTATCAAACGCTTCCTTGAATTGTTCTTCCGTTAATCCATCTTCTTCTTGATGAGGAGACTTGTCTCCCCACAAAAACTCATCCACGAACCTTGCAGCCATCCACCTTGCCCTTTTATTTTGTTTTTCAGGCTTGACAATAGCCTTGTCCTCCCCAAGTAGATTTGCTTGTTCTTCATTGTACTGCGCAATCTGTTCTGGAGTTGCAACTGGCTGTTCTTCTTTGAAATCCTCTAACTTATCATTATCAGAATCAGACTCTTTGTTCAAATCTAATTCATTGAAGACTGCGTCAATTTGATCTACTATCTCTTGCACATCAATTTCATGATCATATTCAATATTTAAGACCTTTGGGTTTTTTACTTCAATATCTGTTATGCCGTCGATTTTTTTCTCTTTTATTTTTTCAATAACCAGTTTTTGTTTTTCTTCATACTCACTCTTATCTTCCAAATTCTCAATCTCATCAACAAGTACCTTTTTAAGATAAATCATAATCTCATCAATTCCTTCTTTTTCATTTTGCACAACTTCAACTCTTTCTACTGATTTATATTTCTGTTTGACTTCAACCTCTTTTGATACCGGTTTGCCTGTTTCCATTTCAGGATCAGCTCCCCTTGGTTCTATGTTTTCAATTGCTTCATTACCTCCGTTTGGTTTTAATTTTATACGTTCAAACGCCATAGATTTCATAGTTAATAATAAATCCATTTAAATAATATCACAAAATACTAATTTATCAAATAAATTTGCACACAATTCTGGTCTGTGAATTTGCTTTGTAAACCACGACTAAATGGTATATTCGTCAATGAAAAAACGGTGATACTGTATCACCGTTAAATGGTTGAATCAACCTTAAATCAATAATTCCTTCAAGCTCGCCACCGAGAGAGCCCGATACTTGCTATTGACATCTGCTCGGTTGTACAGCGATTGATATTCAGTTACAGTTTCTGCCTTCTCATACATCTTCCCGAGTAGTAGTTCCTTGAGTTCAGAGCTGTTAAGTCCCTCTTTGACTCGTTTTTGCCAGAACTCGAAGCTTCTTTTCGCTTCAGTAATCTTCCCCTCTGAGACCCCTCTTAACTCACTCAACACGGGAGTATTTTCATATACATACCCCCATTGATCAATCGTTCTGATCTTATCTGTTATCTTTTCCTGCGTTTCATTCAAGGTATCAATGTCTGGCGTCTCAAAAAAGGCTATTCGATAGAGCAAAACTAACTCCGGAATAGAAGTCGCTTTTTCCTTCATCAGCTGGTAGGCTATCTCCTTATCTACAACATCTGCAACTGAGATGTATACATCATGCGCGTCATTGAAAGTTCGTATTAGCTTTGACTCGAAAATTTCTATCCGCGCCCACTCTGCAAGAGCAGTGCTACTACACGTATTTCGGATCGTTACGCAATCGCCACAGGTTTTTGCATGCATTTTAACTTCATGTCTGATTCTGTCAATTTTCACATGCCCCGGACCAGTTTTCTGAAAAAGATATAGCCAATGTGCAAATGTTTTTGCCGTTTGAATCATTTCGTTTCTGTATGGTTCTTTGTCCTCATCTTGACTGCATGAATCAAAGAGAAATTTGTGCTGAAAGTAAGATCTTGCCTTCTTTGCCATTGCCGGACGCACGATTCGCAAAAACTCATCGTTTTGAGTTAGCTTCATTCGCCACTCCGTAAAGGAGTAGTTAAACCCTCGCATCTTTTCCTCTGCGAAATCCTTGACTTCATGCAACGATGCATTTTCATGTATTGCAAACCATTCATGAACTGTGAAGTTTACTTCACTAAGCGCACGAATCAAACTTTGTTCAGAGTCCTCGTCTCCGGTAACTGCCTTACAGAGAATAACCCAGTCCTCAGTCTTCTCCACTTTACTGCAAGCCAACTCAATATACTCATGCTTATCCTTATGCCCCCTTGGCGCAACTTCAAATGCGTTGATAAGATCACGAAAAGAGATAAATCCTCTCAATCCCTCCGATTCTACAATCGTTCTCCAGAACACCATAATCGCTAACGACTTACTAAGTGTTCGCTGATGAATTTGCCTAAATTTCAGTATTTTCTCTGCAGCTTCTTTTTCCGTTTCTTTCTTCTGTCCCATTCTCTCACCTCATTTTGTTAAAGACCATTGTTTCTCTACACCAAAATCACTCAATAAACCACCTTACAACAAAATTTCCACCCCGTCAACACAAAAAAAAGACCCCCACTACGAGGATCATTTATCTATTTGCGACTACTTGTCTTAAAAAATGTTTTGTGTACCATGTTTTGTGTTCTATGCTTTCCACATCCCATGCAGATTACAATACTCCCTCGCACTAACCTCCTCAGCAATCAAACAAAACTCAGCTTCCGGCTTGTCCCCAGGACGCAAATACTTTCGACAAGACTTCCCATCCGCAACGATCTCAATCCACTCAATATAATGATCACTCTCCATCGGATGATCAACCTCACCAACTTTCACCAGGTACCCATTATCAGTCTTCTCAATAACCGGCACATGTTTCTCCTCAGCAGCATCCACGGTATTCTCAGTTTTGAGCTCCATCGGTTGCCCACAACAAACCAGCTCACCAGCCCCCTGATGCAACACCTCCACAATATTCCCACACACATTACACTTATAAACTTGCTTTTTTTCTGTCATATGTTTATAATAAATTGTCATTAATTATATCTAAATAATATCATTTTGATTCTTAAAAGTAAATTGTAAGAATTACTCACTTCTAACACTTCTTACACTTCTACCACTTCTTTATACATGAAAATCATATTCGCAACTCACAACCAAGGCAAACTCATCGAGATGAAAGATATTCTCGCAGGTCTTGATGTTGAGGTATTAAGCGCAACTGAAGCCGGTATCACAGAAGATATCCCAGAGACTGGTAGTACATTCGAGGAAAATTCACTTATCAAATCAAAACATGTCGCAGAACGAACAGGGGAGATGGCAATCGCTGACGACTCTGGTATCTGTATCGACGCACTCGACGGGAAACCAGGCGTCTATAGCGCAAGATGGTCAGACGGTGCACCACTAGCAGATTTCACTCTTGATAAAATGAAAGGAATTGATAATAGAAAAGCCTCTTTTGTCACAGTCGCAACACTTGTCAAACCAAACGGCGAACAACATATTTTCTCAGGAAAAATAGACGGCGAACTAACCCTCGACAAGAGGGGAGTCGACCGACCAAAGCTACCCTACGACCTCATCTTCAAACCAGTCGGCCACGACACAACTTTCGCAGAGATGACCGACGAACAAAAAAACTCCCTCAGCCACCGAGGCATCGCCTTTCGTGAACTAAAGAAGTTTATAGAAGACGAATTAAGTAGTTTGACTTAATATTTCATTTTGATACAATAATTTTAGATATGAAAAATACAAGTCACAAATTAAATTACTATTATCACAGCGACATGATCGTTAAGTGATAGTTTTGTAATTAAATTTAGAGAACTACCATTCGGCGATCATGCCGAATTTTTTTGTGCGCTCACGCACAAAACCCTGAGCAAGCCGATAGGCGAAGTCGAAGGGCTAGATCATTTGAAAGTCACTAGGAGGACAACATGCAAATTCGGGACACTCGAGAAATCATGCAAATTGAAAACTGGGCCAAACAACTTTCCAACCTAACCAGAATCGCCTGGACAGGCGCGGACGGTCACTGCTACTTCCCATACAAACCGTTTACCGAGCAGTCCTTCTGGCAAACAAACGTACTTCAAGACTGGCAAAGTGGAACCATGCACTCATGGGCCATTGAGCACGAGGGAGAACTAATCTCACACGCCTGCCTAGTCAACCAAGGCGACTTTTTCGAAGTCGGTCGTATGGTCTCTCATCCCAATTCACCAAAAGGAACCATGACTGCCCTGATGAAACATGTTATTGAGATTCTAAATGAAAGGCAGCTTGATTACCGCATCGAATGTACCCAATTTCACAATGCCTCCCAAAAAATCTGCGACAGACTAGGTCTGCGTTTTGCCGGCATCGGATTTCTAAACAAAATCAATAACATCTGGTGGGACATTATCTTCTTTGATAATCTGGGCTTGCCCGAGTTCTCCGCGGAAGAGGGGATTCTCGCAAACCCACTAGGCAAAGAGGTTCACCTGTCACACTGTGAAAGACTTCTTGAAATCCCGCCACTTCTTTCAACTGAGAATGGAGGCTCATTACCACCCAAGAAATTCCACGTCTTACCACGACTAAGACAACCGATCGAAGACATCATTAACGTCAACTTCGAAACAGCAAAAATCAAACTTGCAGTTTGACCAAAAAAAATAAAGACTTTGCCATTGCAAAGTCTTTTTCTTTCTATTTTGTTTAGAACAACTTTTCAATCAGGTTCTGAAGCACCGGTACCCACCGATTCACCAACTCCTTGATCTCCTGAAAGTAGTAGCTACCACCTACAGCAATCAACCCCAACCAAAACAGTCGCTTTTTCCATACAGCTCTACCAACCACCCTTTTCAATTCGTCAAATGAAATTATTTCAATCCCAACATGGTTACACCGATCAGTTGGCTCTTTACCCTTGTAGACAAATAGCGCCTTCGATACTGGAATTTTGTTCTGAATGAGAACCATCTTAAATTTCGCAATTTCCTTGAGCGGAATCAGTTTTCTTTTGTATGCTTTACATTCAACATACATTTTCCGAAGTCCAAACCACTTATATCCGTAAACATCAATTTCCGACCAGAGTTTTTTCCCGTCTGCCCTGAAATAAATCATGTGACTAATCTTTGTCCTATACCCAAGTCTTCTAAATTGTTTCGCAACATCATTTTCCAATTTCTTCCAATTAGGAGTCTTTTTGGCCATTGTTTACCTCCTCTATCTGATTCTACAATTTAGCTTATTACTACGAAATAGTCAATCTATTGACAAATATATCCAAATGAGTTACATTAATATATTGATAATTCAACAACAAGGAGAAAGCCATGAAAACAGCTATCGCAATTCTAAGCGTACTTTTTGTCGGTATTTGCGTTACTTTCACAACCCCAGACTCAGTCTCTAGCAGTAGTAAGCAGTTCATTGTAATAGTCCCAGAACCTTCTCAACCAGAAAAGCTCATCAACGAAGCAAGTCAACGAGCTCAATCCCGCGTCCCTCCCAAAATTGAATATGAACCGATCCTCGGCGTCACAAAAGAAATGCTCCGCGAGTACGAAAGACAACGCCAAACGCAAAAACAAGCACACCAACTAGAAATCGAAATCAGAAAAAGAGTCAGCGACCGAATCAACGGCTACCAATCCCTCCACGACCAAGCAGTACGCAAGTACGAAGAACTCTTAGTTGATCCTATTAAGGATTACCGCCAAATGGAATCAGAGCTCCGAATGCTCTTCAACGGCCCCAACCACTAGCCAACACCTTGACTAGTTTTTTTACCCTTGTCATTTCGACTGGAACGGAGTGGACGGGAGAAATCTGTTGAGTGAAGCGTTGTGTTTCACCTTGAGAGTAGTCGAAAGGCGATTACCCGCTTTATATCATTGCGATTCATGCCTCGTGATACATGACTCGTGCCTCGTGAAATGTGGATAACCCTTTGACCCAAATTCCAAATAATCCTATAATTACTACAAGATCCGTTCGTCAATCCCGTGGAGAACAGGAGGCCCATCACAGTCCACACCATTATGCCCGCACAACATTGAGAAAACATCTGAGTTACAGCCCGCGCCTCTAAAAACTGAATATGTAGTATTTCCCTAAACCAGAGTGGGACCTGGTAAATTAGCCTAGCAAACTTGCAAGGCTCTGATTGTAAATCGGACAGCTGATTTGCAAATCAAAAACCAAAGGCACCTCGCGAATTTCGCAGGGCCTTTTTCTTTACCCGAGAATCCGCATTCTCGGCTTCTTTAATCCAGAATTCGCGACCGTTTTTAGCCAAATTTACGAAATTTACACTTCCATTACCCGAGATTACGCAATCTCGGTAGCTATTTCTGATTTATAATAGATCTCCACCCCTTGACAATATTTTATAAATATGCTATAATACTCTTTCAGTTACTTGACAACAGACTTTGCTCACTGCCTACATTGTGCACGGCGGGGCATATATAGAATAGAGAAAGAATATTTCGAAGAAAGGAGGCCGGATGTACACATCCGGATTTGTGTAGCTAATCTAAAACCCAATCTGTCTGCGGCGCCCATCGTACAACCAAAACTGGCGGACCGTAGGCACCCCCCACAACTCCGGCAAAGGTAACTTCGGTTATCAAAGGAAGGAGGAAGGATGCGAAAGTATTCTTCAGGGTTCATTTAGTTACTAAACCATTAAATGTTTGCGGTGCAATTGTAAACGATCGAAGCACACGCAGACACCCCACACCGTAATTAAACGCCCCGACCTAAACCCGATCAAACCATCACGCGCCACCGCACTTATAATCGAACGCGAACCGCGAAGAAATGGAGGATCACATCGTCGAAATCTTTAGACGAGAGCAACCCTAGGGGGCTATGACCTACTAACAACGGAAATTAAGGCTTTACGCCGTCGGCGCCGCCGTCCGCACTGTTAGTAGTTAGCCTCCGTAAGTTCCTCATCGACCTCTTCACTCTCCACGTACCCGCACAGCCGAATCATCGCCGACGGGACGGGGACAGAAGAGACCCTCAAAACGAGGAAAGGAAACCATGAGCGGAAAAAGCAATTCATCACGGCCTATACGCGCGGGGGCATGGGTGTAACAACCGGTGCCTCCGAGAAATTCAATTCCGCCCCTGCTTTTCTGCCCACCCGCATGTTGCGACATCGGGAAACCTGGCAGAATCGAGGATATTCTAAAAGCGAACCCAGCGGATCGACCCGCATAGACGCCAACGAAAGGAGGTTTTCTTGAATCGACTGCAAACTTAGAGGAGTCTTGGTAAAAATTTGCCACATGTATCCAGATCTGGACACCAGCACTTATGTGCTTGGCAAAGCTCTCTCCCCGTCAAACCTGGGGAACATCGAGCGGTCCTTGGATCGGCAAAAGATGAAATTAATTTCATCACCGAGTTTCTCCTCTGGCATTGGCCCAGAAAAAAAGCCCTTACTTGGTATTTCGAGTCCCAGAGAAATGGGAAGAACTAACTCGGTCGGTAAGGCAAACGATTATGACGGAAAACAATCCGTCGGGCACAGGCTCACTGTAAATTGCACGCTCACCACACACCAACTCCACTGCAGAGGAGATTGCTTGTAAGGTCAGAAGCAACACAAAGTCAGCCCAAGTTAGTAAGTACTACGGACCACACCATCGAGTGTTGGTCCGTTTTCTTTTTAAACGCACTTGACAAATTTATTAATATGTGCTATAATGTATTTACTTGTTTAGTTCCATTAGTGGAACCAGCATGTATTGGCCTTTAGTCTCTAAAATGAAAAAATCGCAAAAAAGAAAGAATAGGTGACTACGTTGATGAAAGGGTGCATATAGCTTCGCGCTCAGAGAAACGGGAAACACCCGAAGCTCACACCCCCCTTATGAAGACGGCTTTTTGACCGTCGGGCATGGACTCAATGGCAAGTGACTCCTATATGGAGACCCACACACATAGTTCGAGAGCCCAATCCACACTCCGCACTCCAGGAAGTTACCACGTCGGACCACACTGAATCAAGTGTTGGTCCGTTTTCTTTTAAATAATGATTGTCACCCTGAATATATTTCAGGGTCTCACTATTACAATAAATTTACTCTATAAGATCAAATTAACTTTTATCTTTAACTTTAACTTTCACTTATTCTTTTATCTTTAACTTTAATTTTAACTTATTCTTTTTTCTTTTACTTTTAATTTTAATTATTGACTTCCCCCTCCTCCTATGTCACAATAATCATGCAGTAACCGTCATCATAGATCTGCAGAAAGGAGGCTCAAAATGGAACTTAAAGAGCTTTTCGTGATGACGCCTGAGCAAGCACTTGCTCGGGGTGGCAAACCAGCAATTGACCCTGTTCTCGGTCGACGCTTCGACACTATCGAGGCTGAAAAGGAATTCAGGGAAAAACGCTGCAAAAGACTGATCCAGCAGGCAAAGGACGAGGGTTTTCTGAAAGGAATCACGGTCAAGCACCTGCAAGACCGTAGACTCCGTGGTGAAATTTCTCACAAGCTGGCTCTCTTCTACACGAAGGGGGACGAGCGTGAGATCTTAACCCACATCATGAATCTTCTGCCCCTGCCTGATGGCGAAGCCACTCGAGAGATCAAAACTCGAGCCCGTGACATCCTTCTCATCATCAGACAAGGAGACAAGACATGGACATTTGCCTTCCCGAAACGGAGGATCCAAATGGTTCATTGATGTTCACCCCTAACTAAGCGCGCATACCTTCATTAAGGTATGCGCCCTTGCTTTTTAAACAATTTATGCAATAATAATTTCACTAGTAGTAATACCATGTATTGGAGGGTAAAATGGTTACAAAAGCAGACAAAGCAGTAAAATTAACGCTTAATCAGGTCATGAATCTAACCGCGTCAAAAGCCAAAACCTTTGGAGGGAAACAAGTCCCAGTTCCAGAAACATTTCGCTTTGCTCAAGATGAAATCGAAGAAGATGAAGCCAGGTTAGCCGTTTCTGATATCCTGACAAGAGCGAATCGTCAAGGTGTATTGAAAAAATGGAAACCTGATTCTTATGATAAAATCGGTTTTCATCATTTCCTGATTGGTCATAATGACAATCGGGCAACGGGTATCAAGATGACGAGAGAGTATGTCGCTTTTTTGGAAGAATTATTCCCCTATATCAAGAGACCCTATGATCATCAAGGAATATGTTATCAGAGAAGAGAAAATGACGAACTAGTTGTTATCAAGAAAAACTGCAAACCAGTCGCTTTTTCTTTCCCCCTCGGAACACTTGCCGAATAAAAAAAACAACACCGTAAATTTACGGTGTTTTCTCTTATTAAAAATCTTTTGCAGGTCGTACTTTCATGTGACGTACTGCTTTCACCCACTCAATCGGTATAACCTCGACACATGCCTGAACATTCTGTCCAAAATTGCCTCCAGGCGGGAAAAATAGATCATTTTTTCTCATTAATCCAAGATTAAATATTCTATCCCACGAATCAGTAATCGCTTGATACATTCTTGCTTCTTCTGCTTGATATGCTTTGTGAGTTGTTAATAAGCCAGGATTTTCAAGAACCATTGCAGGAGTGATCCCAAAATCTTTTGGGCTTTTGAACTTGTTATCAAACTCATTATCATCTTTTTCTGATAGGGAAGTATAGCAACCATTCAAAACACAATGCCACCCATCAAAATCAGATAAAAGAACTAGATGATCAGGAACCTCAATCTCAATGCAAACGCCTGGACTATCTCTGACATAACTTCCAGTTGTTCGCAAATCCGGCCTCTCTATCCATGCCCAGATAGGAAACTTCCCCTTGCATCCAGGAATCCTCTTCTTCATCTGCCCACGCATCCAGTCATAACCAGTTTTGAATAAAGGCTCTCCCAATTTCCTCCCATCGCACTTGATAACTCCCACTTCCTGACATTTCTCCCAATAGGCAAGCGACTTGATCGTCCATAGTCTCAAAGTGAACCTCCTTTTTGGTTTCATTAACGATATCCCATTATAACAAAAAAACATTGTTTTGTCAATGTTTTCCTTTTTCTCCTCACCCCCCTTGTCATCTCGACCGTAGCGGAGAGATCTGTGAAGCGAAGCGTTGAGATTAAAATAACTTATCCTTTCAAGTAACGATATGTCGAGAAGATTAACTGGTTAACCGGTTAACTGCGACTTCCGCGATTAACTCACCCCCTCAACTCCTTACTCCTCAAACTCCTCTGATACCCAATCGCAAACCGATGCCCAAAAAATTTTGTCATCTCGACCGACCTAAAAGTAAAATATATCGTCATAGACAAAATTCGGGAGCGGAGAGATCTAAAATTATTTTGGGAGTCATTATCCGCGATTCATTTGGAAATTGAAAATTGGAACTTGGAAATTTGCGATTATATTACAACTTCCTCAAACTCCCTCGATACCCAATCGCAAACCGATGCCCAAAAAATTTTGTCATCTCGACCGACCCAAAAGCAAAATATATAGTTAAAGACAAAATTCGGGAGCGGAGAGATCTAAAATTATTTTGGGAGTCATTATCCGCGATTCATTTGGAAATTATGCGATTATATTGGAAATTGTTTGGAAATTGTTATTTGGAAATTTGCGATTAATTTCACAACCTCCTCGTCTGCCTCTGAAACTTTATCGCAAACCTATGCGCCTCATCCCTCACAGAAATCAACAAACCCTCATTCTCCCTAACCCAATCTTTAACCTTAACCGAATTATACACAAACTCATTCTTCTTCCTCTCCTTCCCCTTCGCAATCCCCACAACCGGAATATTAATACCATTCTCTTTAAGCACACTCCTCACCTTATTAACCTGTGGCTTCCCACCATCCACTAAAAAAACCTTCGGCATCGGCCACTCATCATGCTTAATCCTTCTCGAAATAACCTCAGCCAGCGAATCAACATCACTCTGTCCCTTAACCGTCTTAATCCTAAACTTCCTATACCCCGACTTAATCGGCCCATTCTGATCAAACACAACCATACTCCCAACCATGTTCGTGTCCCCAAGATTAGAAATATCATACCCCTCAACTCGAAAAACCTCACGACCAATTCGCGGAAACTTAAAGAAACTTTTATTTATAAGCGTAATATCCTGAACTCTCTTCAACCCCTTCAACTGATCACGCAATCGACGCGCTTCTTCAAAATCCTCTTTCTTCGCCGATTCTTTCATCCTTTTCTCAATATTTCGCACCAGCATCTTTTTATTACCACGCAAAAACTGAACTAGGGAAGTGATAACTTTTTTCTTGTAATCAGTCGCAGAAATTTCTCCCGTACAAACACCTAAACAAATCCCAATCTGATTATAAAAACAAGCCCGCTTTGCGCTAGATTTACACACAGAAATATTAAACATCTTTTGCAATGTCTTGAACAAATTTTTTGTATTTACTCCCGGATATGGCCCAAAAATTCTCGCCCTGAACAACTTTTTTGCCCACGGGCCTTCGTAGCTTTTTGAGCGAAGAAGGCTATACTTTGAAATTTCATGTTGCCGAACAAAAATCACCTGAGGATACTTATCACTTGTAATAACAATGTAATTCCAACTTTTATCATCCTTCCCAATAACATTATACTTAGGCTCATATTTTTTAATAAAATTAGCCTCCATTATAATAGCCTCAAGCGCATTATCCGTTACCTTGTAATCAATCCTCGTCACCTCATCAATAAATGTCTCAATAGGCCGCGGCGTTTTTTGCCCCGAGAAGTAACTTCGCACCCTAGACTTCAGATTAGTCGCCTTCCCAGCGTAAATTAGCTCTTTTTTGTGATAAAAGAGGTATATCCCAGGTTTAGTCGGTAAAGATTTTAATTTTTGTTCTAAATTCATAGCATCATCATAATATATTTAATTTATGTTGACAAACAAAAAAGTCTGCTTTTTAAGCAGACTTGGGAAATAGATGTATAGGTTCGAAGTATTGTGAAAAATGTCCAATCACGAAAGTTACCATAGCGTTATCAACACTGGTGGTTGTTACCAGAGAACCGCAACCAGGCACTTTTTTCTTCGGACGACTGTTGACTCGATCAGCTTCTTCGCGAACCATCTTTTTCCATGACTGCTTTGGTTTCTTTGGTGTGCTTACTCCTTCTTCGAGTTTTGCGTAACCTGCATGAATGTATGCCGCATACCATTTCTTTTTTCTACCTTCCGGCACGTTCCCATATGGATATTCTTTCCAAGAACCTTTTGACATTTTCTTTTTCTCCTTTCAATTCTAGGATACTAATAGTATACATCAAAATTCAACATTTTCAAACAAAAAACCGCCACCCCCAGCGATTTATTTTTATTCCTCGCGATTATCCGTATATCCGCCTGCCCAATACTCGACAAAGGTTTACCCGGAACTCGAGGAACGTTTACCCAGAACTCGAGGAACGAGTAGTTCTGGGAGTAGTTCTGGGAGTAGTATTGAGGTACTAATCCGCCCGCCTAGTACTCGAGGTACGAGTAGTACTAGGTAATCCGCATACAACTTGCTTAAAATTACCTCAAAAGTTTTTTGAGATACCCCCCCGTATGACTAAACCCACACCTCCCAATCTCCTCCGGCGTCCCACACTTAACAACCTCACCACCTTTATCCCCACCATCAGGCCCCAAATCAATAATATGATCAGCCGACTTAATTATATCCAAATTATGCTCAATCACAAGCACCGAATTACCAGCAGACGCCAGCAACTGAATAACGTGCAACAACTTCTTAACATCATCATAATGCAACCCCGTTGTCGGCTCATCAAGCAAATACAGCGTTTTCCCCGTTCCTCTTTTCGCCAATTCCCGACTCAGCTTAACTCTCTGCGACTCACCACCAGATAGGGTAGTGGCACTCTGCCCAAGTTTGAGATACCCTAGTCCCACTTTATCCAGAACCAGAAGCTTATCATGAATATACGGAATATCTTTGAAAAATTCCTTCGCCTCCTCGATCGTCATATTCAAAATATCATAAATACTTTTCTTCTTATAATGCACCTGAAGTGTTTCCTTATTAAATCTCTTACCCTTACAAACATCACACTTCACCTCAACACTCGGCAAGAAATGCATCTCAATCATCAGCGACCCACGTCCTTCGCAATGTTCACATCGTCCACCAGGTTTATTAAAACTAAATCGACCAGTCTTATACCCTCGAATTCTCGCCTCCGGCGTTGATGCAAAAATCTCACGAATGTAATCAAACGTCTTCGTGTAAGTTGCCGGATTCGATCTCGGCGTCCGACCAATAGGGGACTGATCAATCTTAATTATCTTATCAATATATTCTGTTCCCGTTATCTTCTGATGCGCCCCAACCGGTTTATCCATCCGGAAATGTTTATTCGCAATCGCCTTATACAAAATATCATGCATCAATGTCGACTTTCCCGATCCCGACACCCCAGTCAAACAAACAAACCTTTTGAGTGGAATCTCTACAGTTATATTTTTCAGATTGTGTTCCTTCGCTTTGTAAATTCTAATCTTCGGCGTACCACGATCAACTTTCCTTCTCCTCTCTGGCAAATCAATCTTTTTCTCATTCCTCAAATACTTCCCAGTCAACGACGTCGCCGGATCTCCAATAGTAATGCAATCAAACTCAATCTTCTTCGGCTTCTTATTTGTCAATAAATTATTAAGCGGTCCACTATAAATAATCTCACCACCATGCTTTCCCGCCTTCGGCCCAATATCAACCACCCAATCAGCCATTAGCATCGTCTCCTCATCATGCTCAACCGTTATAATCGTATTTCCCATCTCGCAAAGCTCACTAAGTGTATTCACAAGTTGCTCATTATCTTTCTGATGCAACCCAATCGTCGGCTCATCAAGTACATACAACGCCCCAACCAGCTTCTGACCAACCTGCGACGCCAACCGAATTCTCTGAGCCTCTCCTCCTGACAGCGTCCCAGCCCTTCTGTTAAGTGTAATATAATGCAACCCAACATTATGCAAAAAGTTAGTCCTATTCCGAATCTCATTAATAACCACAGTCGCAATTTCCTTCTGCTTCGCCGTCAACCTGTCCTCCAACCCATCAAAAAACACCTTAGCATTCGCAATCGTCAGATCCGTAATCTGCCAAATATTTTTATTGTTAATCTTTACGCTGAGTGCGTTAGCATTCAACCTCTTACCCTCACACTTCGGACACAACTCTTCACTAAATAGCTCCTTCGTCCCAAGCCCAGTACACGCTTCACAATATCCGTAAGGACTATTAAAACTAAAAAGTCTCGGCTCAATCTCCGGAAACGAGTATCCATCATGCGGACAAGAAAACTCAGTACTAAAAATCCTTTCATCCTTACTCGGATAAATCACAGTACACAACCCATCACTCAGCTCAACCGCCGTCTCAACCGCCTCAGCCAACCTCTGCTTAAATCCCTTATTCTCTTCAATATATTCCTCATCAATAATAAGTATCTTATCAACCACGATCTCAATCGTATGCTTTTTATTCTTCGCCAACTCAACTTTCTCCTTCAACCGACAAATCTTCCCATCAATCCTCGCCTCAGCATACCCCGAATTATAAATATCATAAAGCATCTGATAATACTCTCCCTTCCTCCCCCTCACCACCGGCGCAAGTACAGTTAATTCAGGCAATTGCCTTCTTGTTTTATTCCCACTTTTGACATTGACTTTAGATTTTAGACCTTTGACTTGTCCTAAGATGTGACTCCCAATCTCATCCGTCGTCATCTTCTCCAACTTATGCTCACAAACCGGACAGTACGGCTGACCAATTTTCGCAAATATAACCCTCAGATAATCATAAATCTCAGTAATCGTCGCCACAGTCGACCTCGGATTCGCACTATGCGCCTTCTGATCAATCGAAATAGCAGGGGACAGCCCCGTAATCTCATCAACCTCCGGCTTACTCATCCCACCCAAAAACTGCCGTGCATATGCCGACAGACTTTCCAGATATCTCCTCTGTCCCTCCGCAAAAATCGTATCAAAAGCCAGACTCGATTTACCCGAACCTGACAACCCCGTAAAAACAATCATCTTGTCCCTCGGAATCTCCAAATCAATATTCTTCAAATTATGGACGCGAGCGCCCTTTATTGTGATCTTATTCATAATAATTTTTCCCTTCCCCCGAACTTTAGTTCGGAATAAAGTTTAGATAATATAGATATAATTCTTTAGTAAATCATTACAATCTGTATGCTAATCTGTACATCCGTACCACCCATTTAAAACCAAAGAACCCAGTCATCTCGTCCTAACTAGGGGGTATAGATCAATTATATACCGCCATTCTCCATCTGACAACCCCCCCACTATACATAAAAATACACTGTCATCCTGAATTTATTTCAGGATCCCATTCTGCCTGTCTCAAGTCACCATATATAAACTAGATCAAAAAAAACTCTAAATTTAGCTATTTTTATCCCAAATTTCTAATTTCGTATTTCATATTCCCATATCCCCCTTGACAAATCTTTTTATCTATGCTATACTTCTTAATCAGTTCATTAAAGCAGTATTTATTTATCGATCGATCGTGGTCCTGTCTCGCCGAAAGTCTGGCGATCCAAGGCAGGACCACCCGTGAAACTTGGGCTCACCGCTCGCCCCGCCCTGTTCGGCATTTAAGTGTCCGGCAAATGGCGTGGCATTTCATGCCCAGGTTTCACACCACCAGTAGTTTGAACCATTTCCTCCCACCGCCGATCGTCGATGGCCACGAAACTCAGGCTGTCGCCGACATCACCGAAAAAGTTCGGGACGGAAATGGTTCACTCTGCTGAGTCATGGGGCCCGCTCATCCGGCCCCCTCGTCGAGCAGCTCTCTGACCCGCCGACCGCACGATTTCGCGGATGGCAAACTAGAGGACTGTGAACGAGCTAATCGTATCCCTACCCCCAGTCTCGCCGGCGCCAATCATTGGTGTCCAGGCGACGGTATCCGAAAAAGTTCGGGGGTCGGGACGGTTTCTCGTTCACATGCTGCTACTGGCCCTTCGCAATTGCGGAGGGCCTTTAATCTTTTAAAAACACTTTGCACAGTGTTTTTTTATTTTCAAAACAATTTATTTTAAACTAAGTTTATGGTATAATTTCATCATATGGCAACCGAATTTGTTGATCCAAATCAAATTAATGAGCCACCACCTCAATCAGTGGATATTTTAGATGTGATCGAAGACCCAGCCATCGCAGATCGAGAGGCGTTTGAAGAGTTCAAACAAGAGCTGAGGTTGGGGCATTGGCTAGGTCTCAGCGAAGAGTACCTGAGTCGTGGCAAATGGACAGCGGAGCGAATTGCCAGAGACGCCTGGCAAAACTTTTTTGATGCCAACGGAGGAACTCTAGACGGAATTGATATTGAAATAACCCAAGACGAAGACGGTGAAACAATTGTTATAAAAGGAGTAGGTAACTACGACTTTCGATATTTACTAGGAATGGGGGAGACTCACAAAGATAACGTAGATGAGGCAGCCGGCGGAGAGGGAGAGGGCGCAAAACTCGTTGCACTGCAACTGATTCGAGATTGGCAGTGTGAAGAGGTCCTGTACGAAGGCGAAGACTGGCAACTCGACTTCTATTTCGATAAACCACCAGCAGGAAAAGTCCCCGACAAAAACAAAGATAAAAACTATCTATATTCAAGGTTAAAAGATCGAGATCCACAAGAAGAAAATACTCTCAAAATTAAAACCAAAAGAAAAGGTTTAGCGGAGGAATTTATCAAAGCAAAAGAACTTTTCCGTCACAGTGGCAATGAAGATTTCAAAAATCCTGATATAGAAACTAAAGCTGGCTCGCTTAGTGTTCTTGAAAAAAAGGAAAGCGGAAATCTGTATATTAACGGTCAGAGAATCGCCTACAGTGAAAAAGGCAAATGGAATACACTTTCAGGTTTTACATTTATTTCCAATACAATACCAACCAGTGATGGGTGGAAACTAGATATCGGTCGAGATCGTCAGAGTGTTGACCAATCCTCATTTTTTTCAATAGTTGTCCCTTTTTTCGTTGAGTCATTATCAGGGCCAGAGTTGCTTAATTTATTGAAAATGTTAGAACCTTATTATGATGATAATCATTCATACACTCCCGGCCCTAATTTCCTTGAGGAAACAATAACTGAAATGGAAAAATCTCAACTGACGTATGATTTTCCAACAACTTACGTGGCAGACGATCTTAGTTCTTTGATAGAAGGGCATCAAGAAAAAGATCCTCGACTAGAAATGCTCAAATCACTTGGATATACAGTCTGCAACGAAAATCTAGGTAGAATTGGTATGCAAAAAGCGAGTGACCTCGCTTCTGAAATTACATCATTATATGAAATTACACCAATTGAGTCAGAGCAAAAGCGACTAGATTTACTTTTTGATTTTTTTGAAGATTTCGTGAAACAAAACCGATTTGAACTTGCAACAAAGAATAAATCTGATTTTGAAGTGAAGCCAATTCGCATCTTTGGAGCAAAACACCCCTTTCTAAATGGCAAATACGACGAACCAGTTATTTGGCTTGAAAAACAAAATTTGTATCATGAAGAAATAGATGATCTACTTTCAACATGTCTTCATGAATACTGTCATAAATTTGGGACAGATAACTCGGCGGCTTTTAGCTACGCATTAACAGATATCTTAAAAGTTTGGACAAAATACATTAGAAAAAATCCAGAGGCACTAAATAATTTACAAAAACAGTGGGAATCAATAGAACTTGAAAAGGAAAGGTACGCTTGGACTACTGAGCAAGAATTTTTGGAAAATTATAAAAGAATATTCGCAATAACCGGAATTTACGATTCTTCAATGGGGAAAAGGTATGAAAGTAGATTGAGTGAAACCGGTACAGTTGATGAAGTAGAATATATTCTCATGGAACATTATGATGATAAGTTTTCATCACGTGCTATCATTGAAATTTGTGGAAAAGCAAACGATCATGAATCATTTCAGGATCTTAGTAGTACTTCGAAAAGAGTTAATAAGTTGATGACCACCAGAAAAGAGAAACAGCAACATCTAGCGGATACAAATCTTGGAAAGGACATAGATGACTATAACAAATCCATACAATCACTCGAAGACCTTCGAGCGAGTAGAAAGCGACACAAAGGTGAGCTTAAAAAAGAAATTATAAAATTGAAGAGAGAAAGAGCGCAAAAAGAGTCGCAGTATCAGATACTATCTGATGAATTAGCACAAATAGGGGATGAATTGCGGGACTTATCAAGACTACTGCAACAAAAACTAAAAGTTCCACGAAAAGCCGAACTATATGATGATATTTTTGTAAATTTAAATAACTTTAAATTTATCGATGAAATATTTTTTGCATCATTGGAATCTGCTTATAGAAAAATCCAAGATGGTGTTCCCTTTGACGCACAATCGTTTGAGTCAGAGTTGAAAAATATTTATATATACCTAAGCACTGATAAAAAACACAAAACTATTTTACAAGATTCCTATTTTCACATCATGCAGTATCAGCTCGAAAAAGTTGGCGAGGACATCAAGAAAAAGATCTCTCCAGATAAACTAGCCTATGCACAAGCATTATTTGAATCTATTAAATTCTGTAAAAAGATGCAATCAGATAAACGAGGTGAAAAAAGCATTTAACTAACTGAAGATATAATTCAACCAATAAAAAAAGGTAGCTCGTTGAGCTACTTTTGTTTTGCTTTTTAATCTACTTATCTTACGCGTCGAACTTGTTGTGTTGTAAATTCAATCCTTGTTTTCGCCACAAGGCGGTAACTACCCGGAATTCGCGCAAATTCATCCTTGTTTAGAACAATAACTGTCCCAGTTTTTTTAACAGTCCCTGACTTCTCATTTAAAGGTCGTAATTCAGCTTTTCCTTTTAATACATGTATTTCAAGGGTATGATTTTTTCGCGTTGGACCCAAGTCCATTGTTCTTCTACATTTGAGTTCGAACTCTGCCAACGTATTATTATTTTGGGGTTTCGACTTTTTCATCCGACCTCCTTGTATGAGTAAAGAGCAATCATCACTACATTATACATTAAAGCCAATAATTGTCAAGTATCCACCAGCAAAAACTCCAATATTAGCACAATTAATTGCTAAATTTAGCCATTGCCATTGACAAAACACTAAAAATATGCTATACTGTCTAGTATTTAGCAAATTGAAAATTGAACCATTTTGAAATAGGAGGGAACGATGAAACAGAGGACGCGTGTGCTGGAATCCATCTGGATCAAGAAATTGCTGGTAGGAACTTTGCCTTTGAGGATCGAAACGCGAGGGCGTTTCACCCGCAAGGTCGTGGTTGGAAACCATGTTTTACCCGGCATAGCTCTGCAAAAGAAGTATCCTGAGCAGATCAGTGGAATGATTATTGAACTCAGCGACGGAAGAAAGGCGACGTTGTTTTCAGAAAGCATCACCACGAAAGTTTTGCACAAGGATTTTGTATATTATTATTGCGTGATAGAAAAAGAACCCGAATTTAGCTTGGAGAAATTCGTTGGAAGAAATCGATGGAATCCATCCGGGATGGATATCGAAGACATCGACGGATTCGCTTACGACATAGAAGAAAGATATCCAAATTTTCCGATTCGTGTCAAGGACAAGCAATTCAGCTTCACAGAGCTGTCCCAAATGAAAGTAGGAGATGTTCTGTGGGAAAGGATCGAGTATACTTTTGTTCGAGGTTCTGACGGTTCAGCTAGTAATGGTGAATACCGTCTGTCCGCTAATCAAGATGACCTGTACCGGCAGTGGTTTCCTGCTTCCATCAGGAATGAACTCGTGAATATTCCTAGTACTCAGTGGGGAGACTTCCTCGAGTTTATAGATGGCAATTTTCTCAATGAAAGCTCTATTGAAGAATTCAATCGTATTCAAGAGCAGAAGAAGGAAACAGCCATGCTCTCACCGTTTTACCGCCATGAAAATGGTAGTGTTACAAACGGTCACCTGGTCTTCCCGGCGATTCGTCCCAAAGGGAGCAAAGAATGGCGCATTCATTCCGACATCAAGGTCGCAATGGCTATCACTACTTCAAACTGGAACCTTTTCCTTGAGATCTTAATCGGGAAAGTATTCCACGGAGTCAATTTCCTGAAGATCAAAAGTGAGATCAGCGCTGTTCGTCGTCGCCGCACCCAGCTGAAGCGAGCAGAGGAGCGCTTCAAGAAAAAGGGTGAGTGCTTTGACAACAAAAAGTTCAAAGCCATCGAGCTCGGCAGGAGAGTCCTGCTCAAAGGTCAAGACAACGGTGAAAATGACATTTTCGTCGTCGACTCGCCCGAACATGGAGTAGGTTTCTACCTCTTTGACGACGAGGAAATCGCTCGCAAATGGGCGAGTGGCGAAATCGACTTCCAAGAAGCGCGCACATCCGCTCGCCTCTTCACTCCTCACACCGGAGAGTGGGAGGATCGCATAAAGGAAGCTGTCAGCTTCTAATCTAGTACTTTATTGAATTATAAAAGGGCTACGCATCATCGCGTAGCCCTATTTTTTTATTCTTTTTTCCCCCCCAACCCCAGCTTGTTATCCTGAATTTACTTGCCCCGAACTCAACTATGTAATAAGTTGTAGTTCTGGGGTTTCAGGATCTCATTCTAATTATCCAGTCCCTTCAAAATATTGCGCCCATTCTCCCCCGTATTATTTCGACTGTAGCGTAGCGAAAGGGAGAAATATGCATCGCGATTCCCTGTTATCAATTAAGTTCCTAAGTATTTGTTCCGCGATTCACCCCGATTTACCTCGATTTACTTCGATTCACTTCGATTCACTCCTCTTCAATTCCCTAACCTCATCCCTCAAAATCGCCGCCAACTCAAACTCCAACTTCGACGCCGCCTCCCTCATCTGCTTCTCCTTATCCTTTATAATCTCCTTCATCGGCCTCCCGTCACCCGCAAGATCAAGCTTAAGAATATTTGACTGATTCTTCCTCTTCTGTTTCGATCGACTCGCAGTCAACCCAAACTCTGCAAGAATATCTTTAATATTCTTCTCAATAGTTTTCGGCGTAATGCCATGCTTCTTATTATATGTAAGCTGTTTATTCCTTCTTCTGTCAGTCTCTTTGACCGCTCTCTTAATAGAATCCGTAATCCTGTCAGCATACATTATCACCCGCCCGTTAGCATTCCTAGCCGCCCGCCCAATTGTCTGAATCAGACTAACGTCATTTCGCAAAAATCCTTCCTTATCAGCATCTAAAATAGCCACAAGCGAAACCTCCGGAATATCGAGTCCTTCACGCAACAAATTAACACCCACGATTACGTCGATATCTCCTTTCCTCAAATCAGTAATCACCTGTATTCTTTCTAATGTATCAATATCACTATGTAAATATGAAACTTTAATCTTCTTCTTTTTTAAATAGTCAGTCAGATCCTCAGCCATCCTTTTTGTTAATGTAGTCACAAGAGTCCTCTCCTTATTCTCAATCTGTCTCTCAATTTCAATAATCAAATCATCAATCTGCGACTTATTCTTCTTCGTTTCAACTATCGGCCGAATTATAACCTCCGGATCAACAAGCCCAGTCGGCCGAACAATCTGCTCCGCCACCTGCGCACTTTCATTTGCCTCATATTTCGACGGCGTCGCACTTACATATACTGTTTGAAGCGTTCTCTCCTCAAATTCATCAAAATTAAGCGGTCGATTATCAAAGGCACTCGGCAACCTAAACCCATGTTCAATGAGAACACTCTTCCGCGCCCGATCTCCATTGTGCATCCCGCGAATTTGCGGTAGGGTAACATGAGACTCATCAATCACCGTCAAAAAATCCTTCTCAGCCTGCAAAAAGTAATCTATAAGCGTATAAGCCGGCTCACCCTTACTCCGTCCATCAAAATGCCTAGAATAATTCTCAATCCCATTACAATACCCAATCTGCTCAATCATTTCGAGGTCATACTTCACCCGTCTCTTCAACCGCTCAGCCTCAAGTAGCATTTTATGCTTTTTATAATAAGCCAACCTATCTTTTAGCTCTTTCCTAATTTTAATAAATCCATCTTCCTTAATACTCTCATCCATCACATAATGCTTTGCCGGAAACAGCCAAACACTCTTCAGGTCATCCTCAATTATCTTCTTCGTCACATAATCAATCTTTGCAATATTATCAATACCCTCAGAAATATCAAACCTGTAAATTACTTCCTCATTAACCGGCATCATCTCAAAAACCTGACCATGCAACCGAAAAGTCCCTCGCTTCAAATCCGAGTTCGTCCTCTCAAACTGCATCTTCACAAGTCGCTCCAACATCCTGCGTCTATCAAGCTTATCTCCCTTTGCAAAATGCATCACTTCCTTTTTATACTGATCAGGCGACCCAAGATTATAAATAGTCGAAACAGACGCCACAATGATCACATCTTTCCTCGTCATAAGAGCCTGCGTACATGCATGTCGTAATCGATCAATCTCATCATTAATCTGCGACTCTTTCTCAATATATGTGTCAGAGCTCGGCATGTAAGCCTCCGGCTGATAATAATCATAAAAACTCACAAAATACTCCACCGCATTATCCGGAAAATACTCCCGAAACTCATTACACAGTTGCGCCGCCAACGTCTTATTATGAGCAATCACAAGCGTCGGCTTCTGTACCCTCTCAATAACATTCGCAATCGTAAAAGTCTTCCCGCTACCAGTAACGCCAAGCAATGTCTGTTTCTTCTTCCCCCCCGAGATCCCCTTAACCAATTTCTCAATGGCCTTCGGCTGATCTCCCGCAGGTTTATATTGTGAATTCAACTTGAATTTCATCTAGATTTTTCTTTAAATGTTTTCTTAATAATAATAAATATCAAATAATTCATTCAAATTTCACCTTCACCCGGATCTTTACCTTCACCCGGATCTTTAGTCCGGCAAATAAACAGATCGCCACAAGTATCTACCCGGATCTTTACCTTCACCCGGATCTTTAGTCCGGCAAATAAACAGATCGCCACAAGTATCTAGAAATTTGATCCCAGCTTATTATCGATTCATTTTTGAAAGGCGATTGAATTACCTTCAGCTTTTATTAATATTATGCTAAAATAGTAACAAGAACCACACAATTTATCAAGTAGCAAAATATTCTCCTTTCTTCATAAATAAAACTAAAATAATTGCGATTGTTCGTACCTTTCGTACAAGTTCGTAGTTCGCACTATATGCTTATCTCAGTAAAAAAAGGCCTCTCATTTGGCCTAACCTCCGGAATAATCACAACCCTCGGCCTTATCGTCGGCCTAAACTCCGGAACTCACTCACAAGCAGTCATCATTAGCGGTATTCTAATAATCGCCATAGCCGATTCACTCTCCGACGCTTTCGGAATCCATGTATCAGAGGAATCTTCAAGCAGAAATTCACACACCCACGTCTGGCAAGCCACTTTCGCAACTTTTATCTCCAAATTCACCTTTGCCCTATCCTTTATAATCCCAGTCCTTCTCCTCCCACTTCAAACAGCTATTATCGTTAGCATCATTTGGGGACTATTCCTAATCGGACTATTTAGCTATTTCATAGGTGAGAATAAAAAAGCCAAAGTCGTTGCAGAACATCTAACTATGGCCGTCGCCGTAATTTTAATAACACATTTTGTAGGAGGGTTTATAAATAACTTAACTCAATAGGGCTAAACAGGGCTAAACAAGGCTTATTAAAATATGGGAAAATGGGAAAACAATGGAACACATGAGAAAATGATTATTTGGAAAAGTTTGGAAGAATTACGAATAATTATGAAAAAAATATTAATGTGTGTTCCCAAGACTGAATTCAAAACCCTAAGTCAAATTACAAGCGCACATGATTCTATGGCTTCTAATTTTGTTGAAGGTTATTATTCAGGTTATAAAAAAGAGTATCTAAGGTTTATATCTTATAGTAGACGCTCTGGATCGGAGTTGTTTGAAAGAGTTAGACGAATTCATAAATTAGATTACATTGGCAATAATATATTCAAAGAGTTTGAAGAGAGATGTACTAAAACTAACTATTTATTTGATAGGTTAAAATTCAGTTTACAAAATAAAAAAACATAAATAAGCTTTATTGTGCTAAAATCTTGTTACCGCTGTTTCTTCTGCGATTAAAGCCCTATTTAGCCTTATTTAGCCCTATTTGTATGTTACATAAAATGAAATTAAATCCCGAACCCTTTGATAGAGTTCGATCAGGCAAAAAAACACTCGAAATTAGATTAAACGATCTTAAACGCCAGCAGATTAAGCTCGGCGATACTATCGAATTCACAAAAAGACCAGATCTAATCGAGAAAATCGATGTTGAAGTTCAAGAACTTACCCAATACGGCTCATTTGCTGATCTTGCTCAGAATAGTTACATGACCGATTTCGGTTACGAGGAAGATTACGACAAACAAAAATTCATTGATTCCATGTACACAATTTACGACAAAAGCGACGAAGAGAAATATGGAGTACTTGCTATTAGAATGAACAAATAAACAATATGGATGAAATGATAAAAGAAAACAATAGTACAGAGAAGCTAAAGGAGTTGAACAGTTTTTTTAGTACAATCGAATTACTCCTCAGGGTCAAAAGATATCAACTAAAAGACGAAAAAGCACAAATTGTAAAGAAACGAAGATTTTCAGAAATAGAAGATTTGGAAGGGATAAAAAAAATTCTAAACGATCAGACACCAATAATTCAATCAGGGCAAGTTGATAAAGACTTAATCGAACTTTTCGAAAATAAGATTTCAGACCTGAGCGAAACCGCAAAACAATCAAAAACACCAGCTCAAAAAAACAAACTATTTGATCAAATTGAGTTAGTTGAAAAAGTTATTGAGTTTATTGAAAAAGAAAGAAAATCCTCATCAGATGAGTGGGCACAGAAGATGATCACAAGCTATGAGAAAAAAAATCAACCCGAAAGTACCCCAATTAGTACACCAAAATCAACAACAGCTGAGGACGCAAGTAAAGCAGAGCAAATTAAAGAAAAAATGCTAATTGATGAAATAAATGAAACAGCACTTTCACTTGTCTATTCATCTCTTCCAGCGGAATATTCCACCAAAGGAAATTCAGGTTTTCAGAGTATAACTCACTCACCAGAATACTATTTCGATGTGCAGTCAAGAAATATAATGGAATATATGTCTGATAATAATATCAATGAGTCAATTTTAATAAAGGCAGTTGAAAAAAACCAGTACAAAGATGTTGTCGTAAAACAAGCTAAAAAAGGGATTCTAGGCATGGGCGCAAAGACTGCCGTTACAAAAACAGAAAAGACAGGCACTGTTCACAAACAGTACTCAGAATTAAAACCAGAATTTCAAGGATCAGACAAAGCTTATGAGCTAAGTTATTTAGTTTCAGGCGATCAACAAATCATCTATTCTGACTATTCTAGTAGGGGAGGTCAATACATGCAAATAAAATTTGTTTTACCCGAGCATCTATTAGAAAAAATACAACAAAAAATTAAATCTGATCCAACTTTCATCCGGCGATTAGCAAAAGAGCAACTAAAAAAACAGTTCACAGACGCAAGCTTTGATGTCGATTTTGATAAAGCATGGGAAGATGGAGATGAGAATACAAATAATATTGGGTTATGTCCACCATATTCTGAAATAGACGATGCCAACAAAAAAATGCTAATTTGCAATAGTGAAAATGAATTTCTACAACTGTTATATTAAACATTATGAAAATACTATAAGCACTCGCGACTACAAAGGAGCCAATCATGAAAAAGAAAAAGCCGATTCCAAGAGCAGAAGTTGATCGTTTAGTTGCAAAAGCAATAGCCAGACTTTCAACTGAGAAGGGACAAGCCGAGCTCAAAGCGGCTTTTGAACGCGGGGCACAAGCAGCCAGAGAGATCCGTGAAAACGCCAGAGTCGATCCAGCAATGCTGAAAATCCCATTTGGACCACGTACCAGGGATGGTCGTTGGCCCACTCGAAAAGTTAGTAAGGAGGCTTGGGATGAAAAACCAACAACCGATGAGTAATCATGAAATTGATTGGTTAGCTGCAAAAGCCTTGGCAATTTTTCTAACCCCAATAGGACAAGTCGCCTTAAGAGCTGTTTTTACAAGGTCAGAGTTAAGATCAGATCAATTCACAAAAGAGTCCAAACCTAATCCAGCATCACTGACAACCCCACTCGGACCAATCAGTCCTGACGGTCTATGGCCTCATCAACGACGCTAAGTTTATAGGGAAAACCAAGTTTTCCCTTTTCTTCAAAATTATGCAAAGTCTAATAAAAGAACTAAAAAAACTCTCCGACCCAGTTCGCGCTAAGCACTCCCAAGGTTTCTTCAAAACCGCAAAAGGGGAGTACGGCGAAGGCGACATCTTCCTCGGCATTACCATGCCACTTCTCCGAACAGTTTCCCGCAAATATACCCACCTAGATCTAAAAGATCTAGAAAAACTACTATACTCCAAAATCCACGAGCACCGCATGATCGCACTTCTAATCACCGTCCTCCAATACAAAAAATTACCCGAGATTCCGAAATCTCGGAGTGAATCTCTTTCATCAGCAAAACTAACCGAGGATTCGCATCCTCGGGGCAAAGCTCATCTTCAGGGCAAAGTCCCTACTCAGAGTGAATCACGCGAAAAAATCTACGATTTTTATATCAAACACTCCAAACAAATCAACAACTGGGACCTCGTCGACGTAAATGTCCCCCACGTAGTAGGGGACTATCTTCTTAACCACGACAGATCCATCCTCTATAAATTCGCACTCTCAAAAAACCTCTGGCAACGAAGAATCTCCGTCCTAGCCTGCTTCGCCTTCATCCGCCAGAAAGATTTCAAAGACGCCATTGCAATTTCCAAAATACTATTAACCGACAAACATGACCTAATCCACAAAGCCGTCGGCTGGATGCTCCGCGAGATAGGGAAGCGCGATGAAAAAACTTTAACTGACTTTCTGGATACTTATTGCCTCAAAATGCCCCGAACCATGCTTCGCTATTCAATCGAGCGCCTACCCGAACCAAAACGATTGAACTATCTCAAAAAAAAATAATTTAATACTATTCAAAAACCCCACTCTACATAACGATGGGGTTTTTATAATGCGAATTTTTTATCAAGCTTACTTCGACAAATTCCAAACCAAATCATACACACTCTTCATACTTCCAGCAATCAACTTATGATTAATCGCTACAATAAACGGATACTTACCAGAGAAATGAACAATCATGTCATCAATTATCCAGAGCGATGACTTAAAAATAACCTGCGATGGCATCTCTCGAATCTCAATCGATTGAACTTTCAGCTTTTCAGGATCAATGTCACTCGTCTCTCCTGACGGAACAAGTGTTTTTGTCTGAATCTGTTTTTTAATCTTCACATCAAGTAGCGCCTTATAAAATTCATCAGTATAAATCTTTTTGTAATTTCCAATATTTGGCGTGTCAATTGTATAAATAGTAGTTTTCTTTTTCAATCCGAGCAGCGTCTTCTCAATAAAATTTTTAATTCCCTGTTTCGTATCAAAAATCTTTGCATATGGAAAATCAGCCTCAGTTCTATATAAATCAGATAACAAACTATCAAGATCTTTTGCAATCTGAATCTTTGACTCGAAACTTTTCATTATCATCTTTGGGGACTCTACCCAATACTGCTTTGTCCCATGCTGTTTGTGCACTGTTATCAATTTTTCAAATTCAAGCTTATCAAGAATACTTATCGCTGTTGTTCTAGGCAACCCAACCTTCTTCGCAATCTTAGAAGCAACCGATTCACCTAGCTCAGTCAACGCAATATACACATTTATTTCATTCTCTTTGAACCCTAGTTCTGCTAGGGATTTTTTAATTTTATCAAGCATACGAGGTTATTGTCGAAACTTTTCGTCAATTGTTAGTGATTAAGTAGCTAAATTTAGCCATCTGTGTAATTGTACTATGAAAAATACGATCAGTCAATACAGTAAATAAAAACTGTAGCATAATAAAGATAACAAAGAACTTTGACAACTTAGAAAAGGAGAATCTCATGAAACAGTACAAAAGTGGAATCTTTGCCCTCTCAGCTGATCCCGTAACTTTTGGCCACATCGATATGATCAAAAAAGCTCTTCTGCAATGCGAGAACCTGATAATCTTCGTAGCAAACAACGGAGCGAAAAAATACCTGTTTAATCTAAAAGAACGATACTACATGGTCAAAAAAACGATCAAACAGTTTGACATCAGAAACGTTCAAGTGATCTATGGCCCCGAACTTTTAACTGACATGTTCCTCAAATACGACTGCGACGTTGTTTTTCGCGGAGTCAGAGATGAGAAAGATTACAAATTTGAATCCGAACAGAT
>Ga0233431_1000720_pt1 | contig 67661 bp, 52 predicted proteins | sample SI_118_April2016_FD_179867 | JGI IMG/M metagenome (GOLD analysis project Ga0233431, IMG submission 179867) | Seawater microbial communities from Saanich Inlet, British Columbia, Canada - SI_118_April2016_200_MG | ecosystem: Environmental > Aquatic > Marine > Inlet | place: Canada: British...
TAAAAATAAGCCCGTGAAGGTCTCATTTTAGAAGCTATAAGTTGCTGTCTTTATTGAAATTGGTCGGGGTGGTCGGATTCGAACCGACGACCCCCTGCTCCCAAAGAACGTGCTCTGTCTCCTGTAACCTGTTCAGGTGCAAGGAGTTTTGGTGATTCAAGTCTTTTGAAAACAAAAAGATAGGCAACAAAAGGTTTTGCCGTGGGTGGTGAAGAGTTGTATTGGTGTGTAGCCTCATATGAGGTTTTTGCAACGGTTTTTGCAACCAGGATGCAACCAACGATTTTCTGATGAAAGGAACCTGCCATGAACTGGCGCAACCCTTCTGATGATACGCTTTTACCTCTCCAGCAAGCAAGACAGGGCTTTGACCCTGCCCCAAGACACCTTGATCCGCTTAATCTTGAGGGGAGGACACAGCAGGTTCAGCCCCCGGAGCGAAGAGGCAACGAATACGGTCCCTTGCCTCAAGCTCCTCTCCAGCCCAACTTCCCAGCCTCATCTCCCACTGGCCCCTCTGCTTCCAGACAGGGGCATGATGAGACCTGGGGTGCTCAACCAACCACCCCTATCAACAATGGACCGGGGAATAGAACTGACGGTCCAAGTGACCAGCAACAACTTGAGCGGATGTTCGATGATGATGCAAGAAGGTCAGGAACATTCTCCAAGACCTATGAACTCGGGCTGGAAAGGGAACGACGGCAGGAAAAAGACATGAGCTTTTGTGAGCTTCGCACAAAAGAGCTTGTCGGACGGATAGCGAGTCGCTATGAGGAGCCCGAAGAAATGGAAAAACGGAACATGGACAAGACCTATTGGGAAGGATTGATGGAAGAACAGGACAGGGAGTTTAATGAAATGTTCCCGTAATAATCGGGGATGAGAATTTGATGTCAAAGCCGGAATCTGTTACTGGATTCCGGCTTTTTCTATGGTTTGGAAGGCCAGTTATCTGCGCCTGCTTGACACGTACACGCCGTATTTCGTTCATCGTAGAAGGGGAAGCTGCCCCTGTCTTTTGTGCAGCAACATTTTGTAATGCCAGAGCGTTTTCTCAAGTTCAATCATGTCCCGGCTTGCATTGTCCTGTCTTTGACCACACCATCGAAGACCGTGAGTTACACCTTAATCAAAGCGTAACCAAAACTCTCTTTTCGAGTAGATATCGGACCCTAAAGGTTCGTATATTTGCTTTTTATCAACATGTTTCGAAGACACCAAAAGAAAGTTATGCAAAACTCGACGACAATATGGGCAAGGCCAAGCTTCGTTACACCATATCGCTTCAATTACGGAAGTATGCTGATTGATGTCTTCCAGTTGCTGTTTCTGCTCAGCAGCTTCGAGTATTTCGCTTGGTGTGGGCATCATCTCTTCATCAGCAAGCGTGCTCTCGAGAGATAGTTCCTTAGTTTCCTTTAAGGTCTTCCAGAAGTCCTTAATAGCCCAATCCCAGGGATTATAGATCCAGGTACTGAACTTGCATTTTTGCGGGTCATATTCTTGGGCGGCTTTCCAGGCTTCTGCAATTAAGATATCATAGAGCAGTCCTGCAAAGCCCGGATCAGCCGTACTTTTACGCGCTTTGTATTTTGCCCAATCTATGATGCTTGCGATCCAGATACTTTGAGTTTTTTTCAGCTCATCATCCAGAGATTCAAGCAAAGCATACAACCCAGCACATTTTTGGTCATGAAGTTGTTGAATATTCCTTTTTTCTTTTTCCTCAATCTCTTCTTCCTGAATAAAGAGTCTTTCGAACCCATTAATACATTGTGGGCAGAGAAGGTGTTCAATTGAGTCCATTGACTCAGACAATTCACTGCTCTCGGCCATACTATATCTCCATTTCCTTGCCCCAGAGGACAAGCAGAGCCTTATTGTATGAACGCCAATTGAGTTCTTTCAAGTCCTTATCTTCCAGCGCGAAGCCACGCAAAACTAATCTTTCGGATGGTGTTATACCGTGTGGCCCACTATGCGACCATTCCTCCCCTCTTAGCAAGTCGGGCACAAAAAGTGATAGACTAACAATATTCTCCCCATTTTCCTCTTTGTGTTTCCAACGCAACATGGATTTGGCCCACCCAGAGGCTTTGTCTATGTTTTTACCTTCGTGCCATGGAATGACAAGTGGAGAACTGGGAACTGGAAACAGAGCTAAATAAAGATCGTTCTCGTCCATAACAGGACTTTCGGGATTATTAATTATTTGCTCTGTCGCTTCCTGGATTTGCTTTTCGACGCGCATTTTTACCTGAATGACGAGTTTGAGCAAATTGCGAGTGATAAAAAGAGTAGCCCAACGTCTGACGCGATCTGAGTAATTGCCGGAAGTAATATCAACGCTGTTTTTACATTTCTTATTTACTACCCCCAATTTATGACTCAGGATTTCATACTCAGTTTTACTGTAATCCTTGCCAGATTCCATCTTGACCGTTAGTAGGGATAAATTTTTTCGATCTTCAACAAGGTCATAATGGTCATTGGTTTTGTAAGTATAAGTATCCCACACCTTAGTGGCGAGTTCTTGGGCTTGTCTTAGCTCCTCGCAGTCGACCATGACTGTCCGCATGAGATCCTCTGCCCACTTATTTATAGCCTCTTCTCGCTTTTCTTCAGCAATATCCATGAAAAGACCCTGTATGGGATATTTCCTTGCTTTTTGAACATGGGGTGAATGTACACTCAATACACCATGATCAGCTGAATTTGCAAGGGCCATGAGGTCAGATGGATGGATAGTTATTTTGTGGGATTCGTAGAGATTCTCAATCCTCGTTCTAAGGTGTGGTAAAGCGGCTCTTATAACATTCTCCCAAGATCTTTCTAACCCTCCTATATTTTTCTCAAAACTGACCCCAACAAAAGGTTCGGCCATTTTATGCAATGTTTTTACGCCGTATGGCATCTCGTGCATCAGAGCAGTCATTGAAACTAGAGCGCTGGGATGTTCATGCGTAATGCAAGAGTAAATCGTGCCAATAATCAGGCCATCGAAGTTAACTGGAGTTTCAGATGGAGTCGCCATGGTTCTCGTTTGGACACCAGGTTGTTCTTCAGTCTTTCCCACAATTTTAATTTGATTGCGAGGCCCACCGAACTCGTCATCCGAAAGATCTGCTGTCGTATATAGATCTGTGCCCAAGTCGGGTTTGGACAGATCATAGTCAGTTGCTATGATCTCACAGGGGAGCAACTCAGACTCACCGTACCAGAACTTCTTGAGCTCAAGGGCAAACTCAGCTGCAGAAGAGAAGTGGTAGTCTGCTTCGTAAGATTCGCCTTGTTTCAATTTTGGTCTAGGGTCAACAATCTCAAAATAAGGCTGAAAGTTCTTCGGTAAGCGATTTTCCGGTAAGCCACCGACCTGATGTCTATCATCAATCCAGAGAATCCTTATCTTTTCCATATTTTATATCGTCCTTACAAAAAGTCCTTTTACCACAAGGGCTGTATCAAACTTGAAGCCATCTCTAAAAGGCCGCATCCGATAAAATAGATCCACCAACTCTATCTGCCTAAGTGTGTCGATCGAGAGACCTGGACCACTATGGATGATATTCCGAGGCCATGGTTCCCATTGCTGGGTTAGAACGAGATAGCCTGTCGAGTATTTTTGACCTACTTTTTCCCCTTTAAGTAAGCGTATCTGACAGTCTGGATTGAAGACTGGGCTAGAAATCACTAAAGCGGTTTGATCTCCGATGCTTTCACTGAAAACACCTAGACGTTTGAGAAGCCTTTTCTTATATCCATGCACCCCTCGTTCCTCATGATCAATCTCTCCATGGCTTGATATATTATCAAACAACTCAGTCAGGATGGGGGTTAAAAGCAGGGGATTTACACGAAGAGTTGGATCCACGGACAAAGGCGCAAGTTCGAAAACTGAGGGATCCGTGTATATTATTTGCAACTCGACCCAGTATTCATCTTCCACTCCTCTATATTTTTGCCAATGCGGTTTACTGGCCATCATACGACATCGTTCAATAATATCAATAAGTGGATAGTTTGGTTGATCTGGCTGGATCTCCGTAAGAAACCGGCTCCTCTTCTCATATTTGAGTAGGCTACTAAAACTGTGAATATTGGCGGCCTGTAAAAGAACTGTATAATTATCTAAGAAGGCAGTAGTGTGTTTTGCTACATATCCCAAAGGATCATTATCTTGAAGAACATAAGCATTGAAAAAAGGCACTAAGCTGGCTACTCGGTGATTCAGAGAGTGCCCCAAGTGAACAATGGAGCTTTCTCTAGCTTTGCTTTCTTCTTGATCGAATAGAATTGGAGCAGCATTCAATCCCAGTAGCATTTGGAGAAGGTAATGATATGAACGGCCAGGTTCTCGGTTCTTCCAGTAAATGACCATTGAAGATTTCAATCTATCTCTGTCCAATGGAGACAGATAATACGTGACACTTTTGAAAGAGTTAAGCTCACTAAAGAGAAACATCAAGGCGATGTGCCTTACGGAGTGTATCCACAAAACCTGCAAGGTTTTTGTGTATTCTGGATCAAGAGACATCTCAGTCGAACTGCGAGTTGCTTCGACGACTGAGGATATGTCTGGAGCTTCCCATTTATCTATGTAGTCTGTAACAGTTTCACTTAGGTGTTGCTTGTCTATTCCTGTCCCTTTTAAGCGTTCCAAAAACATAGCCGGGGATTCCTGGGTGGGAAAACGGATTTGTACCCTTAAGTCGTGAATCCTCGGTTGTGTATTTCCCCTCCCCTTATTGGTTTCAGGATAAAGAGCAAGGAAACAGATGGATTCGTCATCCATAAGCAAACGAAACACACGAGATTTGGCGGAATCTGTCAAAGCGACAAGTTCCCGTAAAAAATCATGAGAATAGAGTTTGTTGTTTAAATCCCAAATTATGCCATTCAAGCATTTATGAAAATTCGTTCTGTTGTACCATTCAGAGCCAACTATTTTACTCAATAAGTTCGAATCATCAGTAACTTTCTCGCTCTCTGGTGTCCAGAAAACAAAACACTCGTACCCAACACGTTCGAGTTCTTCCTGAAGCTTCCACTGGAATTTGTCGCGGATGTCTTCATATTTTGCACCCATGAAAAAAATTTGGAGCGCATTGCATAAACGGATAGCCCCTTCAGCAGGACATTCCCCTTCCTCAAATACGCAGCCAGTGACTGAGTTGTCGAAACCGCATTGGCGGCATACACTCATTGTCTATCTCCGTAGAAACTTCGGTAGAATTCATCCCGCAACTCTACCAACCGATCTGTAGGGCACAGGCTCTTAACGATTACATTCTCGCCGTCGTAGTGGTCCCAGTTTTCGTCTATTAAAAGTCCCTTGTGGGAGTACTCGTCACATAAAGGTGTTCCGGGAAATGGAGTAATAAAGGAGACATATGGTAAATCCATCTGAATACCGCGATCTCGAAGTCGGAGGAGATGGTTTAGGCCATATTCAATATCACTCTCCGTTTCGTCTGGCTCACCAATAATGTAGGAGGGGCACACAGAGATTCCTTGGTCGGATAAATACTTCAAACTCTCCTCAATATTCGGACCACCGGCCTTATGATAGTGCCTCAAAGTCTGGGGAATAAAGGATTCGAGTCCTATCACAGCCCGGACATATCCCGACTCCTTAAGAATTGGCAGGATCTTCCTGAGTTCACGACTCTTCAGATCTGTCAGTTTCATATAGGTATGCCACTGGACTGGAGAACCTCGGTCGATAAGACCTGATGCCAATCGCAGAACTCGATTGGTATCAGCGAAGAAATCCTCATCCCAAATGGCTAATGCCTCAATCTGAAAATGCACTGTCAAGTAGTCAATTTCCCCCAAAATTTGTGCATATGTTCTGCTTGTCGGCTGACAAGCGCATCCATTATTATAGCGTCCTGCAGTATGGCAGAAAGTACACTTGTAGCGACACCCTCGCTGAGTATGCATCGTGCCATACTTGGAACCTGGAAAAGCCTCCGCAGAATAGGCATGCATTGGAAGTTCTTCTCGATCCATCATCGGCAGAGTTGATGGATCCATTCGTTTTGGAGGAACCGGACTATAGGTATACAACCCTTTAGGTGTGCGGTAAGCAATTCCGGGGATTTCATCTGGTGATCTGCCCGATAAGAATGCATAGGTCGATTCCTCACCATCACTCACCACGGCAAGATCTACATTCGCCTTTGCCGCCAACTCTGTTGCGTTCTGCCAAGTAACACACTCTCCTCCCAAGTAGATCACCACATCAGGGTATTCAACACGAATGTCCGAAATGCATGCACAAGTGGCGTTGAAGTTGAAATTCCTGACAGAGAACCCGATAACAGTTGGATTATACTCCCGCACTGTACTAAAAAGTTCATCCCGTGCTGTTTCTTTGATCAGATGAAGCAGGCGACACTCGATTCCCTGTTTTTGCAAGTAAGACGAAACATAGCAAATACCGATAGGTTCAGAGAATGAGAGACGCTGAGAGCCACCTGCAGTCTTGTCAATTTTAACGAGCAGAACACGTTCAGACATTAAGATCTTCCTCTTTCCGGCAAACTCTTTCGAATCGAACCGACTCACCATCTGAAAGCTCAAGAATCCAGTTACCCCATTTCTCTGCTAAATCCAAATCATGTGTAATCATCAACATGGTAACTTCATTTTCACGCACCCATGATTTCATCCAAGTAAGGATATCTGTTCTTACATTCGGATCAAGATTGGCCACGAATTCATCCAACAAGAGGAGATGTGGCTCGCGCATAACAGCCATCATAATGGCGACTTGCTGGCGTTGTCCTCCCGACAATTCTGAGACTGGCGTATTCTCAAAAGAATCGAAACGCTCTCGAAGACCAGTGTCTTCCAAGAACCTGTGAATCTTTCGCTCGAATTTTCGTTTTGGGAAGGAATACAGGAATCGAGGGTTTTTTGAGAAAACCAGACTTAAGTTCTCCAACGGAGTCATTGAGCCGACTACCCCCAAGCCCACTTCCTGAAACACGCTTATTACATTTATTTTTCTATTTCCAATAGGTTTTCCATCGATCATAATACTCCCTTCATCCCAAGGAAAATCCTGGCGAAGGCAGTTAAATAAAGTGGTCTTACCCGATCCATTGTTGCCGGTAATACAGAGAATGTCACCTCGTTCTATTTCGAGAGAAACACCACGCAGGGCATCTACTTCCCGGCCTCCAGGGGTTAGAAAACGCTTGTGAATATTTTGAATCTCCAAGTAGGCCATGCTTACATCCTTATTTGTGCCAGAAGAGCAGGATGTCCCACTTTTCGTATAGCGTTAAGCCAGCAAAATCCTATAACTATCAATGATGTCACCAAATCTAATCCACCATCTGGAATGCCGAAGTTGAGTGCCAGAAGACGAACCAGTTGAAGGATCAGAGTTCCACCAAAACATGCGATAAGAGACCAATGAAGTTGTTTTGAAGGGAAGAGTGCTTCGCTCAGCATGATCGCTGCGATCGCAGAAATGGCGACTCCTCGTCCCATATTAATACTGGCATAACCCGAGCGTTGCGAAAGCAGGACTGCTGCAAAGCCGATCAAACCATTGGATAACCCCAGCCCAATGATATCCCAAATAAGGAGATTATGACCCAGTTCTTTGCATAGAGGTGGATTCTCACCCCGTATACGGAGCATGTATCCACTTCCTGTATGGAAGAAAGCATGCAGCACTGGCACCAAAAGAGCAAAAACTAGTGCCAATCCAACAATGCCAATCGAAAGCGGTGAACTAAGAAAGGGGAGCATGTCTTTCAGTATCCATCCTTCAGGCAAAGTTTCGCTTGGTTTTCCGGCAAGTAGAAGACCACCTGAAAAACACATAGTCATTGTCAGTATTGAAGCAAGGATTGTCGGAAGTCTAGCTGAATTAGCCAGAACAGCAGTCACTGTCCCAATGAATATTCCTGCAAGGAATCCAGACAGCGCCCCGAGCAATGTCGAACCGGTTTTGATAAACACAATACCTGCAATTATGGAACAAAGGCCGAATCCTCCTTCTGAGGAAAGATCTGGAAACCTGAGTATGCGTATCGATAGAAAGACTCCAATAGTGACCACAGAAAATAATAATGCCATTTCCAGTGTGTATAATAGCTGTGTTACAATTGGATTCATTCGTATGTCTGCTTTCCTTCCTTTTTCCAGGTAACGGGCATATCCAAGTCAAGTTGCTGAATCTGATTCGGGTTATAAAAAAGAATAAACTGATCAGCCAGTCGGATTGGCATGTTTGCTGGTGAATGTTTGCCCTCTATAATCATACTTGCCATTTCTGCAGAGATACGACCAAGAGCCATATAGTCAAAACCAACTGAGAATATAGCACCTTTTTTTACTGTGCCTTCATCACAATTGAAAACAGGAATTCTTAGTTCATTTGCAGTCTTAATTAAGAGCGGGAAAGCACTCTGGACAGTGGCGTCTGTGGGTGCGTAAAGAGCATCAACTTTCCCTACGAGGGAGACAAGAGTCTGTCGGATCTCATTCTGACTGGAAATCGTTGCGGTAACTGGGGTGATGCCTCGTTTTTCGCACTGACTCTTGAATCTGGTCACTATTATTCCAGAGTTGTCTTCAGATGGATTATAAATTATACCAACGCGCTTTGCTCCAGGAAGAATCTCAGCAAGGCGACCCAATTGTGATTCTACAGGGCTCAAGTCACTTGTACCAGTGATATTCCCCCCAGGATGCTCCCATGTCTGTACAAGGCCAGCAGCTTCTGGATCCGTTGCCGCACCCAATACAATAGGTATAGTGGATGTCTTCTTTGCGAGAGATTGGGCTAGATTGGTGCCAATTACGAAGACAAGATCGTATCCTTCTGTCGCGAACTTCTGAGCCATTTGTTCAGTTTTTGAAGCATCGCCTTCCGGCACCATCGTTTCAAAATTTATCTCCCCTGAAAGGTTCTCCATCAAATGGTTTTGAAAAGATTCTGCCATCGCATCTAATACAGGGTGGCGTACGACTTGAAAGATTCCAACTTGATATATTTTGTCGGAATTGTTGAGATTCAGGAAGACGATCCCTGTAAGTAAAAGGCCAATAATCGCGATTCCTGGAATCCATTTTGAATGTTTCATTTTTTTATTCCTCCTTGTTAATATCAGTTTGACATGTAACTAGATATTCTGAATATGAAGGCCCTTCTGGAAGGCGCTTTATTTTAATTTTGGTAAAACCTGATTCCTGCAAAGCAGTCGTTATTTCACTTTTGTTCATAATATAACCCAGATTATCCCCGTTCAATCCTGTGCTTATTTCAAAAAGGTCAAGATCTTCAGTCTCTGCGGCATTACCCTCACGCAAAAACAAAACAAGGATAAGGTACCTACCACCTCTGATTAATGAGCGAATCTTCTGGAGCCAAAGCCGATGATCCTCCTTGGGACAATACTCAAGGAAATGCCCGCAATATACAACATCAAATTTATTCGATGTTGTCCAACTTAAAAAATCTCCAGGCATCCACTCAAAATTTGTGAACTCCCTGAACAGCTCTTTAGCTGATAACACTATTTCTGGCAAGTCCAGAGCAGTTACCTTTATATCCCGATCTTTCTGGACTAAATACCTGCAAAAAGATGAAGGACCAGCCCCAATATCTAGGATTTCCCCCAGGAAATAATCTCCACATTCTTGCTCAAGGCAGGCGATGTGTGATTTCGCTATTTCGGCCATCGACATCAAGTATGACCTACAGAAATCCTTATCCTTAATCCTCTGCCGATGGAAGCTGTTACCTTTTCCAGAGCGTATTGCCTTGGGAAGATGTGCCCATGAGTTAAAGCAATGAAAATGATATCCAGCAAAAACCTTGAGAGCCTGATCATTTTCGGCTTGGAATCCTACCTTTGTCAGAGAATACGAATGTTCTTCCTCATTCACTAGGCCATATTGCATAAGAACTCGCAGAACTGCGGCAAGCCAATTTTGAGCGAACGACAATTCGGCTGATAGATCATAAAGTGATGCTGTAGGGCCTAGTCTCCTTAGCGTTGTCAGTATGCCGAGGTGAATTGCGGTCGTGATGGTGCGTGATTGCTTATAGGCCCGAATTTCATCGTACATTTTCTCAATGCTACTCATTCTAGTTTTTCTCCGCCGATGCATAAAGAAGTTTCCATCCTATCCAAATACCACCTTTCCCAGCGGGCCAACTGCATAGATGGGCTTCTATGGCATGATGAATTTGTTCCACAAGTTCCTGGGGAATTTCAGCCGTTGATTCGTATTGCTTAGTTCCTATACCGAACAAGTTATGAATGAACCATATAGCTTCATCCATATTTTGAAAATGCCAAGGAACGAAATGTACACTAGTCTTGATATTCGTATACCCTGCTTTTTTCAACAGGAGTGACAGACTTAGCTCCGTTTCGAATACTCCGACATGAGGAGTGATGCTTTTATGTGCAACGAATTCATCAAAGAAATGAGATGGCTCTGTGCCGATGCTTTTAGGCGTAAACAAAGATGCAGAAGGCAATTCGCCCAATTGGGCTTCAAGATCAGGGAAAGCTGAAATCTTGGGAGTTATTTGGATTGATCCATTGGGGATTTGACCTGGAGCAGAAACATCGGCCAGAACAAGATATCCACCATCCCTAATGAGTTCACGCCATTTGCTGAGACACGCCACACGATAATCTACCACTTGTTCCTCAGTGCACAGCGGGAATGCTTGGGGATGGATATGGTGAAAACTTGCCAGAGAGATGATTGTATCATACTTGAAGCAAGTAAGATCAGCAATATCTTCTCGGCTAGCGTCGCACTCCAGTTTTCGCGATATATGCGAATCTTCGGGTATCATCCCTGTCATCTTGTCAATGGCATGAATCGTATCAAAATACCTACCTAAATACTGAGAGACAAAACCGGTCCCCGACATCATGTCCAGCATAGAGCCTTTTTCCGCTGAAATGTGAACTATGAGCGGCAGCAGTTCCATAATTCTGCTGTGTCCTGATGCCTTCATGGCTTGTGCATAACGTTTCGCTCGAATTTCCTGATGGCTATGATTTGTCTGGGTACTCTCCCTCAATGTTTTCTCCTTTTAACTATGGGACCGCTTACCCATTTTCGTTATCAGACTTCGGTTTGTGGTAAGCGATGCTGGCAGACTTGTTTCACAGTCGTATGTGAAGTTCCAGATCCAACTTAGGATTTGGCATTTCCTATGAGCATATAGCAGCCTGCAAACTGGCCAGGTTCTTGACGCATTGCTTCATCGATTTTACCACCATCAAACTGCCTTGATCATAGAGGGTTTCTAATCCTTAGAAATCATCGGATCGATCTAGCAATGCCGCCATCTGTACCCTCTCTCTTCTTCCGGGGCGGATTATCACTTGGGAATCTGGTAGTTCGACATGGGCTTCTTCGGCCTGCAGCACTTGTAAGCCCGTCTAGGCGTTCCTTTACTCCTATTGTTTTTCCTCTGGAATCAAACCAGGAGCTTTTTCACGTACCAGCTTGTTTTGATATTTTCTAATTTCCTATATTTAATGCGAATTGAAATATCCAAACGATTCAGTACATTTAAGCCTTCCCTGCCAGTTTTCTTAGAAGGTAGAAATTAGCATATAAATAATAGAGAATAGATTATGTACAAATCTGACAAACGCTGACAAAAACATGGTTATGAAGGAAATATAGAAAATCCGATCGTCTTCCTCAGATAGGGGAATGGGTCATAAATTTTTTATTTATAAGCACATAGAAATAAAAAATAATCTGATCGATTCAAAGGATGGAATTCCCTCTCGGCGCCTGGTGGCATGATGGTTGCCCGGTGTCTGTTCCAGTATCGGTTTGATCAGCGAGGAGTCATCCGTGCCGGCTTCCGATAATATCTGAGCGACCACCTCGTCCGTATCGGCATCGATCCCCAGGTGCAATTTTCGCCAGGTGCGCCGCTGTGTCCAGCCGTATTGCTGGACCTTCCATTCCCCTTCGCTATACTGTTTCAGTCCCGTGCTATTGACCACTATATGTCGGGGCGAGTTACTGAGATGGACTGGCAAGTCCAACATCAGCCCTTTCTGCCGACGCGAGAGCGTCGTGTGATCCGGCGTATTCAGAACCAAGCTCATCAGGCTCAACAGCGACTGGAAAAACCTTTCGGTCTTCCGCAAGGGGGCAGGTGAAAAAGTTTGAGAAAGGTCAACGCCGTCTCAATGGCCAAATCCGAATACAGGAATTGGGTCCCGTGCTGAACGGGTCCCCAGTAGCGCCATCCGTCCATGGCTTCTTCACTCAGCCACACCATCAGGCTACCGCGCTGGATCATGGCCTGGTCCATAGGCCGCACAGTTTTTCACTCGAGAGACCCCCTTTTGCTGCGTAGCAGGGGCTTTCATACCCGAGGGACAACGAGACCGATATTTTTTCATTACAGGTTCTTGGGAGACGAGAGAGGTGCTTTCTTGGCCAAAAATCCATCTCAAGTCTAACCTGTTAGCCTGTTTTTTTTCAAGGAATTAGGTCAAGACTAGCTTTTTCGTGCATCAAAGTCATAGGCTTTCATTAAATCCTCAATCCTTCCCCTTCTTATCATCGCCTTCCCACACTTTTATTGCTTTTTCCGCACCAATAGTCAGCATTTGTCATTTTATATCTCTCCTTGGATCTATAAGCAGGTACCACTTCTAATCGAATTTGCGGTAGCAAAAGGATTGCAACTCCGCGAAATCTGATTGAGGTATTTTTCCAAGGAGATTACCCATGTGCGCCCAAAGCCAGAAAAACCAATATATCCTTAATCTCACACGTTGCTGCACTCAGAATTGCGAGATCTGTGCTGTTGATGCGCTTTACGCTCCCTCAGTTTCCCAGTGCGCAGACTTAGCTCATAAGGAGCAGAACGCAGGCCGAGAACTGAACATAGTTCAATGGTGCAGCATCGTGGATAAACTACTCGCGGCGGACCCCACAATCGAACTTGATCTATCGGGAGGTGACTGTCTGGCTCTCCCCTGGGTTTGCCATCGATTGATTCCATACATTCTCGATCGAGTTCATGATCGGGGACAAGTTTCAGTGACCTCTACGGCTGATTCGCTGAGTATCTGGTTAAAGGAATTGGCGGGCTCTTCCACGGAAAAAAGGCCTGGTACTGTCCATATTACATACGATGGAAACCGCTCCTATTCCTACACTAACCTCCAGCTCTCCCACGACATACGCGAATTGGATATAGACGTACACGCTGAGTGTCCCCTCACTTTCGAAAATTGCACCTCCAAAGTCGTCCATGAAATCTACGAAGCTGTCAGGGAAGCCGAAATCCAAGAATTGCTCTTGATGCGCTTTTTCCCTGTCGGGCGCGGTTCCAACCCAAACTGCGGAAGGAGCGTGGAACCTTCTGGGGATTCCTATCGCCAAACACTTGAGGAATTTCTCAAACTCGCGGAACAAGATAGCGGTGGCCCCAAGATTAAGATACAGTGCGCTCTCCGCGGTTTTTTGTCGCCCAGTAAAGGATGTGTTCCCTGTAAGATGGGCAATTCGACCTGGTGCATAATGCCCAATGGCACTTTGCTCATCTGCCCTTGGGCCTATGGAACTGACGGGAATCCACTCGATAGTACCTTCGCTGCTGGAAACTTGCTGAACGAAAGCCTAAATGCTTGTCAATCAAAGGCAAGCGTTTTGAGAGGTGACTTGCGTCACAGATTTCCCGGCAAATGTCGTGTTAGGGCTTTTGCGGCTCAAGCCCAGCTAAAGGCCAATACTTTGCTGAGTACAGCGGCCTGATGGCCGTAGCACAAGAAAGGTATCGCATGAACTCGTACAAGAAGAGTTTCCAGGTTGGGGAATTGACCTTGTCGACCCCGTTGGTGATAGCTTCCTGTCCAGCAACTGAAGACAAGGAGCGCCTGCTCCAATGTGCAGAAGCTGGAGCAGAAGCTGCCATCCTAAAATCCTGCCACCCTGTGGGGCAGTTCCCGAGCGACCACGGTCCGCGTCGCTTTCAGGCCACCACGCGAGGTTTGTGGGGCACATCGTCCATTACTCGTGAGCTTCTTGATCCAGAAGCTATTTGCGGGCTTCTGGATGAAGTAGGTTCCCGATCTAGCCTGAGAGCTATCCCCAGCGTGGCTGGTTTTACGTTGGATAGTTCTCCCTGGATCGAAACCTTGCGCCTTTTGGAACCTCTGCGACCCTGTTGCGTCCAGCTTGATCTATTCTACATAGAAGAGGACCTTTCCCTGCCGATCAACCAGGAAAGGCTACGTAGGCTCATCCTCGATCTTAGGAAAGATTCCCAGCTAGCTCTACTGCCCAAACTAAATCAAGAGCTTCGTCCCGGAGCGGCACTGCAATCGCTGAACGACACGGGGATTGCCGGGTGGTCTCTCCTTGACTCTCTACGGACACATCTCCCCCCTGCGGGAACGGATAAGTATGATTACCCCACCTTCCAGTATGCGGAAAGACCAGAAGCCGCGTCTCTGTTCGGATCTTGGCAACTTCCGTTGGTCTGTGATTACGTTTCTCGCCTTCGAGCGAATTCATCATTGCCCATCCTGGCAGGTGGCGGTGTCAACAGCGCATATGATATTATCCGCCTTCTGGCACTGGGAGCTGATGCTATTCAAGTTGCTTCCGCCATTCTCCGAGATGGTCCAGGGTGGATCAGGAGAACACTCACTGAACTGAATTCCTACCATCCGGAGAAGGCCGCACCAAAGACGCCGGAAAATATCCAGTGCGCCAAAGCGGTCATTCAGCGTGGGTTGTGCTCATCCTGTGGCCGTTGCACCAGGCAGCTCATGTGCCAAGCAATCACCATGAAGCAAGATGGTCCGCACATAACCCCGGACGCATGTGAAGGGTGTGGGTTTTGCCTCAGCGTGTGTCCCGAGGGGGCTATCGTTTTGCATTCAATTCCCGATTCCAGATAACGAATAGGAGTATATCATGATCCGCGAAGTGAAGGCCAAGACAGTTCTTCAGAAAAGTAAGCTGCCCGAGTCTCCTTACTGTCTGAATCCGTACATCGGTTGTACGCACGCCTGTTCCTACTGCTATGCTCGTTTCATGCGCCGATTTACCGGCCATCAAGAACCCTGGGGACTATTTGTTGACGCTAAAGTGAACACCCCAGATGTATTGTCGAAGCAACTCGCACGTAATACCATCCACGGCCCTGTCCTCATAGGATCTGTATGCGATGCGTACCAGCCGCTTGAAAAGCGTTATGAACTTACCAGGGCGTCCATACAGCAATTCGTGTCCAAGGGGATCAATTTTTCCGTTCTCACCAAGTCCAGCCTTGTTCTGCGGGATATCGACCTTCTCCGCCAGGGGGCTGGCTTCTGTAGTGTCGGTATCAGCCTATCGACGCTTGATGATTCGATCCGCCGTAAATTTGAGCCCGGCACCTGTAGTGTTCAGAAGCGGTTGCATGCTTTGGAGCAACTCCACAAAGAAGGGATACGTACTTATCTCTTTATCGGCCCAATTCTTCCGCTTATCACGAATATCGAAGCTATCGTGGCGGTTGCCAGCCAATTCGTAGATGAAGTGTGGGGGGAAGCTCTTAATCTGCGATGTGGAAATCGCAATGACGTCGCTCAGTCCTACGCGGCGTGCAATCTTCCTGATGAATGGGATAAGCTCACACGATCACCGAAATACTGGCGATCCGTTGCTGCCGAACTGGAGAATGCATGCTGCAGGGCAGAAGTACCATTAGTAGGCTTCTATGAACATTAAAAGTGACAAAAATACTGTTTCTTTACACCACATCCCATTTTCCAGAAATATTTAACTGCAGGAGATTTTTTTAGCGCTTGGCATGGAGAGCCCTATGAAACAGCAGTCTACGTCAATTGATAAAAGTCTCATTAAACGACTAGTCAGATATTCTTGGCATACACGGAATTCCGGCAGTTCAATTAGTTATCTCGTCCTCAGTTTGCTTTCTGGCATACTAGAGACCGGGATGTTTACTGCGGCCTTGAAGAACCAAGATTTGTCCTTGGGAATGGCAACGGTGCTGGCCTACCAACTCGGCTGTCTTGCACGAAATCCACTTCGGGTTTCACTACATGCTGCAACCTTGATCTTGTGCTGCTCGTTGCCTTTGATCATTTGGATCGATAATAGCTGGCTACTACTACTTGTAACCGTTCTATTGATCAGTGCAGGAATACAGGGTGCCAGGGAGTGGCTCATGCCAAAAGAACGGCCAATCCCTGTCAGTCGAAAGCGCCTTGTCCGTGTCTCCGGGTTTATCTGTGGTATTCTGGCAGGTTGGCTGGTGAATTCATCCCATTTAGTTTTCATTCTCGCTATAGTCGCTATTCTGACGATATTGATTTTAAACACACGGTGGAAGCGGTCATCCGCGTGGTTCAATTGGAACGGTTGCTGGTACAGCGATAGGTTTGGTTGGATTATGCTTCTTCACCAAATTCACTATTTTGCCTACGCATACGTGCTCCTATCAATTCTATTGATTACTCCGACCATACCTCAGAGTCGCACAATATGGCTGCATCCCGTTACTGCCGCCTTGTGGTTTTCCTCGGGATGGCTCTCCTATATATCAGGGGAGTGGCTTCTGAGAGATAGATTCGAGTTGTCTGCTCGCCAAGCAAGCATTGTCGGGCACACATGGGTTGCTATTTGCTTAGTCGGCATGATTTTTCTCAGAGACTATACTTCAGCGCTGGCAGCAGTGTGGGTAATCGGTGGTTTTGGAGGCGGTAGCGTATACGCCATCAAAGAACTCGCTAAAAGTGCTTCGTCTCGAATCGATATTGAGCTTTGGGAACACTGGGGGCACGTAATGGGCGTAGCATTGGCCTTAGTTTCAGTGGTGATTTGGCCTTGCTACCTAGAGATACCTTTCATTATAGCACTAGGCGCCGCCTTATCCACATTGTTCCTCCTGGTGCTGCAGGATGTCCAGATCAGGATTCCGGGGTAGGGTTTTTTAACATATGGTGCGATTCTGGATCAAAAATCTCATCTCTCCCGCTGGAAACTTTGTGTCAATGTTTGTCAGTAAATTATGTGTTTCGATCGTATATATCGTGTGGGGAAATTAATAGCAATTAATAAGATATAGACCTGATCAAGCCCCCGGCCAAGGGCTGATCAGGATAAAGGGCGTAAGGATGAGCTAGGGATTAACGCCCTGATTCCTAGCAAAGTCCAAGCGCCCTTTTAATTTGTCTGTTTGAAGAAGAAAGTAGAAAGGAGGTAAAATTCCAAAGATCAATTCAGGGGAAGGTGGTGTAAACGGAAGTTCCATAATTAACCATAGCCAATATAGGGGGATAGACGAGATGATTAATGAACTTGCCACCCGTTTTAAAGCTTATGCGAGCGTCGCCCTCATCAGCATGGGCTCCATTTTTGGCTCCCTGCAAACCACGGTGACGACCCCCAACGCGTCGTCTGTAGCCCTGCCCGTCGTCGGTGCAGTGGTGATGGTCAGCACGGTCGCATGCAGGGAGGATAAGGTCCACGTCGAACGTAACGGTGACATCATCGTGCTGGGATACGCGCCGGCGAGTGTCAGCCGTCGGGCTGCGCAGAAGATGACCCGCTCCAGCGCAGAAGCTGAATTCGTGTCTTCACTTGGAGCCGTGGTATTGACCGGCGCAGTCGATTGGCTCGCGGTCCACGCAGATTTTGGATCAAAGAATGAGGAGCGGACGTTCTTCGAAACCATCACCTCTTCTTTTGCCAAGCAGCGCGTATGCCTCGAGCGTGCCTATGAAGTGCCCCTGCGTCTCGATAAGCAGGGCTGGGTTGCAGTCTTCAGGGCCAAGCGTTGGCAGACCGAGCAGATGCTCGAAGACTCTTTCCTCGACATTAAGCGCGAGTTCAAAGAACAGCACCTGCGGGACAAGGCAAACGACTTCGAAAAGTTCATGAAAGAGCGTATCGAAAAGGAGTTCCCGGGATAAGCAATGTCTCACCAGGATATGGAAGGCAACCTGCGGGAGGGGAAGCCCAACTTCCCCTCCCATCCCAAAGGAGACCAACAGCAATGATGAAATTTATCAAAATAGGCGTCCTGTTGGCCATCAGTACGCTCAGCGCGTGTAGTCCTTTCCTGCACAGCGACTTCGCGATTTTAACCCATCCGTCGAACCTTCCACTCACCAGCGAGGTGATCCCCCATCCGCCGCCGGCTCTGCCCCCGGTCTACAAGGGTTGGGATACGGCCATCGGTTACAGCTCAGCGCAATCGCCCGAAAAACGACTGCGACAGGCGGTAATCAACGCGATGAACAATTACATCGAGGAGACTACCGGCAAGTTTATTGTCTTGCGCAGCTCGGTTCAGGAGACGATCGAAGCCGATCTCGAAAACTCCACTGAAAAGATACGGGACTTCACTGTCCGCGAGACCGAGACCGAGCGAAAACACATCCTGCAATATCGCGTTGTCACGGCAAAGGACGAGAACACCATCGAGGGTACGATAACGTGGTGCCAGCTAGCAATCCAGCCAGGGGAGGCGAAGGTAATCGGCGGTTCTTCCTCCATCGAACGCAACATGCGCAACTCGGCTAAAACCAAGATCTCAAACGTGACAGACGGAGTTACTTTCAACCTGAAAAGGCCACCGAAGAAGGTCAATCTGGCATTGATTGAACTTTTCAAACTGATCGATATCCCGGAGCCCTCTGTCTCTGACGGTGAGCCAGTCGAATTCGTAGCCGACCTGGTATTCGGTGATGCGCTCTTCAATAAGTCAGAGGAGCTGTTCGGGATCTATCTCGGGCACTCTCTCCTCTATGATGGCAACAAAGTTCGGCAGGTCAACCGAAACCCCCTGACCGGCCGATTCATGCGGGAAATCTATGCAGCCCGCAGGCTGGAAGAACTGTTCGGCAAGCTGGGCTACCAGTCGGCGCCTACGGACTGGCTGGAGCGCCACCTCAAGTCGCTGCCGACCACCCTTACTTCAACAGCACAAGGGGGCAATCCATGAAATACCGCATTTTCGCACTAGTGCTGTTCCTGGCACTATCCATCTCTCTTTCTGCATTCAGTCACTTTGCATACCGCCCTGCGTATTTCGTCGGTGACAGTTTCACTGTCCGTATGGAAGATGAGGGGAGCGTGCATCCGGAAATAGCACCGGAATACCGAGCCAACGCATTCCTGTCCCGTGATGGTGCCCTGCCCGAACCTTATGTAGGTGGTGTGGTGCAAGTGGGAAGCTCATTGACTTTTAGCGGCTTTGGCCTCCTCCTGCACTCGCTGAAGGTCAATGGCCGGGAAATAGATTGGTCGGTAGGGGAACGCCACTGGGCGTCACCCCATGGCTATTCGGTGCGTGTCGACCAACCGGTACAACGCATCATTCCCGGGTCGATTTCGCGCAGTATCGGTCTATTCGCCGAACGTTACATCCACGCTCTCGACGTGCTCTGTTACGCTGCTATAGTGACTCTGTTCTTATTCAGCTTCTGGTATGCACACCTCGACATTGCCTATGTATACATGGGTTTTATGGGCACGGTTATAGGGGTCTTGAATTCAAACAATACTATGGGGTCTCTGATGCCCATCGGCCTACCGCAAGAGCTAATCTTTAGCGAGGCCATGCTTGGATTCTCCTCGGCCTTGGGCACCACGTTAGTCGCGCTGGCCCTTTGGCTGATCAAGCTGGTGGCATTTCCCGAAAAAACCTGGATGTGGAGGAGCCAAGAATGATCAACGGAATCGATCCAATTAAGGAGGTATTCATTATCTCGTCGGTCTTCTGGATGCTTCTGGGTGCGTTCTCTGGTTTTTCAGGGAAGCAGCAAGCATTACCCGTCCATTGTGAGATGAACCTGATCGAGTTGAACCCGGAAGGTGGTTTTGATAACAGCCAGGCCGACATTTTCGACCATGTCTTCGATGTCGAGTTACACAAGAGTGGACGCCTGACGTTCCATTCGGCAAAAGCGCTGCAGCCTGCCTACGAAGGTCTGGAGCCCTTACTGGATATGCTGCGGCCCTTACCCAAAAACGTGGTGTTAGTCCGCCTGTTCATTGAACAAGGGGCTACAGCCCAACCCCTCTTAACCTTTATCCAGGGAGTTCAACAATGCGGAGTAGAAAAAATCGAGTATATGTACCGGCCGCAAAACCGCTATTGATTATCGGTTACATCCTGGGATCTGCGCTCATTTTCTGGATGGCTCCCGAGCCGGTAGCATTCCTTGGAGCGCCGCCGGAAGCGCTGAAGGCTCCTTTGCCCATAATTACAGCGCCTCTTGAACATCAGACACCAGCCGCATCGAAACCTGAGCGTAAAGCCGCGCCCAAACCCGAAATGAAACCGCGCCCCGAGCCTAAATCACTGGTGGAATCAGCCAACGGCCCGTCGCCATCTAGAACGAAACCTGTAGTTCTTCCCAAGACGAATACCGTAGCTGCCCCCAGGCCCAATACTATGGCAGTGCCCAAGCTCCCCAAATCAGTGCGGACTAAGCGGCCTATGCCATCCGTTGAGATACCGGTGAATCTACCGGAAGCGACCCAAACTCGCGTGCTGAACCCGGACGTTAATGCACCAGCAGTACCGCTGGGAACAGCAGCACCCAGCCTGGGGGTGCCCAAGGTGGATCTTCCTAACTTGCCGGGCCAATCCGGGGCAGTCCTGGCTTCACCAGGCCCAGAAACAGTCTACGATGCCGACGGATGGCGGCAGGTCCCCCTTAGTGGAAATCGTCACGGAATGGACCAGGACACTGAACTTCTTTGGATCGACGTCAAAAGATTGCTCATGAATAGCGCCCAGGGCGAATTTCTGACCCAAAGCTTGCGCATCAAACGAACGACCAGAGGGAATTTCTTGCTGTTTGTCTACCAGGGGGTAAATCTAAATCTGGCTCTGAAGCAAGGGTTGCAACAGCTCAGAACATAGAAGGGGAGGATAGTCACATGTCCATATTCATTCGTATGACCTTAGTATTCGCGCTGCTGTGTGTATCCTCTGTCATCCGAGCGGCATCGCACGACGAACTGGTTGAAGCGGCTTTCGTGCATTTCAACCAGGCTGAGTTGGACGATGAATTCAACCTGTTCAAGGATGAACTGCCCCAAAGCACAATCGACCATCTGGCGAAAAGCCGCGAACAGTTGGTCGACGCGTTGAAAATAAACCGCATGTCCAGCGTGGAATTCTACTTGCATTTCGTCTGCGCCCTGTTGGAGCCCGATGCAAGAACGGCCTTCGAAGACCTTGTAAGTGCCAAACTCGCCTGGGAGAAACAGCAGAACTTCTACGCGGATGACACGCCGGGGCACCGGCTGGCACAGGGGTTGATCCGCCTGGCCTACTTCAATATGGACAGACGTCTCACAGCCATCGGCTATGTGCTCGACGACGTAGCGAAGCGTCTGGGCGAGGAGTTTTATTCGAGTGTTGCCACCTATGACGGTGGCAACGTGGCAGCCGGTTACCTGGACTATTCAACCCGTGGGAAAGAGCCTGAAGAGCGCCTAGAGGCGTTGAAGCTCATTTTGGACTATTGCGTCGTCAGAGATCGCGAGATCCTCTCTCGTATAGTGCAGGAAATGGCTCGAATTGAGTACGATATCCACAAGAATACCCAGCGCGAATCTCATATCATCGATGCGCTGGAATTAATAGAACGGGGTATTCTGTTTGCCTCTCAGGCTCCTCTGGCACCGGGTTCTGAATATCCAGATTCGCTGCGCTACGACCGGGAAATTTTCCGCCTGCAGTACATCAATTGGGCATTGGAGACGCAGGACTGGATCAAAGCGTACGACCGGTTGCAGATCTATGTCGGTGAGACACCGGAACTCCACAAGCTGCCCGAATACGAAGAAGCGCTCATGTTCGCTAACCAGGCGATCTACCTGGCACCCAATACGCAGGCAGCCGGGGGATTGACGGTCGATCAGGAGATCTATTTCGAGGCGTTTTTTATTTGGAAGCTGATGCATAGCCTGGGAAAGGACGACCTGGATATGACCCGCGAAGCACGGGGGCAAACGATCGCTTTCTACCGTTCCATCGGTAAAGATGAATTAGCTGATCAACTCGAACGCATGACGCCCGAACAGCTCAAAAAACATTACCTCAGCCGGCAATCCTAAGGCCAGCAAGGAGATTGCGAAAATGTTGACTATCATCCGTTACCTGATCTTGGTGCCGCTTCTGCTGAGCCTTCAGACTGATGTCAGTGCAGCTCAAGACCGGCCTGCCGATCTGAACGAGCAGCTCGACCTGTATGCCAACAAGGCCGTCGATACATTCTGTATCTATGTCAACCAGGACGATGCCCTCAATGAAACACTTTACGAGACGATTATCGAACACTACACGGGCCGAGTTTGGGATCTGTACGCATCGGCTCAAAAGCTGCGTTTCATCAGCTTGGCCTTCGCGACTGAACGGGTAACAGCCAAAGCGTTGTATGTGCGCGCGCTTATCAAAACCGATCCGGGTGAAGTGAGGGAATTGATGATCGGGGCTAAGGAACTCTGGCCCAATGTGGAGGAGGCGCCGATCCAGATAGATGGTCAGCAATTCAGCTTGAAGCAACTGCTGGACGAGATGATGATTGATGTCGACAATACCAATGAAATCGATCTGATCGTGCGCTACGATCCTAGACAGCCCTCTCTGCCGCCGTTTATCAACGTGCAGTTCGATATTTTACCCGGTTCTCCAGAGGCTGCAAACCTCAACTTGAAGAGGTTCCTGCGCAGGCGGAGTCTGGAAGCGACAGAGGCTATGAAGGAGGCTCTGAGTGCCAACGAGTCGCCAGTAATAATAAAAACTTACCTGCCCCCGAACCTTCTCCTGCTTGTACACCTAAACAACGTGGTATTCGGAGTGGATCCGGCTATCAGCGGCTACTTGGTCGACGTTTTCGAGAAAGACATCCTCTTTACACCCAACCTGGAAATGTAGAAACAGGAGGCAGGCACGATGAGACGTTTAGGGCTTTGGTTGATACTGGTTGTGGTATGGGTTGGTTTTCTTCCGGTAGCGTTATTCGCCCAGTCATACCATACGGAGCAGAGCTATATAGATTCTTTCCACTCTTTCGCGCTGAATCGACAGAATCAATTCCGGGCCTCTCGTGCATTTCACTGGATTAAGTACCGCTCTTTCACCGAAGACATATTGGCTAAATGGGAGAATTTCCGCACTTCAACTGCGAAGACCTGGATAGTGTACGATGACAGCTTGACCACTCGTAGCAGCGTTGATTTTGAATCAGGAACTATAGAGATCGAAGCCTTGATCGAAGCCGACCAGGATAGTGCGGAAGTTTTGGCTAAGCCCCAAATAGAGACTCACTTGAGGCGTATCCTTAACGAAGAAGGTCCGGACGGAAACGCGATGCTGAAAGGCCAAATCATTCCCGATAGGGCGACACCTTCAACGGCCGCTATCGACAGCCTTATCAAAACCAGCCCGATGGAAAAAAAGCCGGTCACAGCCAAAGATAGAATCAGCCGGATCAAAGTCTCAGCCACCTTTGCTTTGGTCCCGGATCACCTACGGAAGCGAGCAGAGCGGTATGTGCCGATTGTTCAGCGCCATGCTCGCCGATTTGATCTGGATGCGGCCTTGATCTTTGCGGTCATTCACACGGAAAGCTACTTCAATCCATTCGCACGTTCATCTGTTGCATACGGTCTGATGCAGCTTGTCCCCAGCACAGGGTCGAGAGCAGCCTATGAATACGTCTACGGTGAGGATCGTGTGCTAACCCCGAGCGATCTGTACGAGCCCGAGAAAAACATTGAGCTGGGATGTGGTTACCTGGCCTTTCTGCGCAAGGAAATCTTTCAATCTGTAGAGGAAGACGATAAAGCCATCCTCTGTGCTGTAGCTAGCTACAATACCGGGGCTGGCAATGTAAGCCGGGCATTTACAGGGCGTAAAGCCGTTCACCAGGCGATTCCAATCATCCGAAAGATGAAGGAAGAAGTGCTTTATCACTACTTGCTGGAAAACCTTCCCTATGAGGAAACCCGCAACTATCTTCGCCGGGTCATGGGGCGGAGGTCACTATACGTAGAGTGGAGAACTGAGCAACTTGTTCATCAATTGCGATGAGATTACTTCGGATAACCCCAAGAGCACTACTTGTAGTAGGAGCTCTTTGTCAAGATGAATGCTCAACTCATGTCCCCCTTTGGACGTTTTCCGGAGGAGTCCATCATGGCCAAAGCCCAACTATATGAAGAATCGCCTATTTACACCGATTACGAATTGAGCCTAACCGAACGGGGGATGCAGGGGCTTTTTAGAAAACTGGGGTTGAGATTTCCTCCACCCGTCCTGGCGTATAAGCTTCAGAAAATCACCGATGCCTGTCCAGTGAATTTCGGTTACGAAACAGGTGGGGCTAAGAAAGGAACCCTGAATCTGGCAGTCCACTATGAACGGTGGACCAACATCGTAGGGCACACCCAGCTGGAACGAGCACTCCAAGAATTGCTCTTGGAGAAATTCATATACCAGTGTTTTAAAATTTCCTGTGTTCGAAGATCCTGCTACTTTCATGTACAATCCCTCCCCTATCGCCCTACGAGTTTTATCTTTACCCGGGATTTTCCCCATGCAGCAGAAATTAGACAGTATGTGATAGAACAGTATCCGAGTTTGTGCGAGGCCGTTGAGATGGACAGCAGCTACCAATATAAGGAATTCTATCATTGCCACGTCGCCTTTATCGAAGTCTGTGAAGCGGTAGTCGGAGCGATCCGAGCGAATGGGACATGGGGAAGTAATGAACACATATTGAGGCAAATCTAAGGTACACTCCAAAGGACTGATGGAGGAACAGGACAGGGAGTTTCATACACTGTTCCCGTATTAATCGGGGCCTGGAGGGAAATGTTAAAGCCGGATTCCGCAACTGGATCCCGGTTTTTTCTATTGGAATTTTTGTAGTTCGTTTTTGAGAATGCCCTAGTCAACTAGATCATATCTGAGGCTGTATGCCTCGATTCAAATTTCCTTTAACGTCTCTTCGATATCCGACCCCGCGCATGCCGGGTGCCGCAAGGCCAAGCGCCCAAAGGGCGGGTAGCGGAGATCGAGTGTTAACCGACGGCGATTCTTTATCCCAGCAGGGATTCACTCGCCGATATCTCACCCAAACCAAGACGCAAGCTGAGGTTGAATGATGCCATAAAGGAGTTCTCGCAGATAGATGATGGAGGCAATCAGGGATGTCTATTGACAACCTTGCGCCAGAACAGCCGTGCTGGCTCGGTTCCCTCCACATAAGGTTCGCGCCGTGGACGTGGCTCTCCCCCCAATACAATAGCCACTCGAAGGCTGTAGTAAATAGTGCTTGATGGATTATGCGCAATGTAATATATATGATATACATAGAAATCATCCACCCAAACACAGAGTTCCACAATGCGAGTCTTGATAGACACGAACATTGTTATTCATCGGGAAACTAATCGTCCCCAAAAGAGTGAAATTGGGGAGTTGTTTCGCTGGTTGGACAATCTGCACTATGAGAAGTGCGTGCATCCCGGTACGCTGGCGGAATTCCAAAAACTCTCAGATCCTGATTCACGTGAGGCGATGAGGATTAAGCTGGAAAATTACAATCATCTACGGACGGTAGCCCCTCTACAAGAGGAGGTGCAATCCATCGCTGATGAATTTGACAATACTGAGAACGATGTTGTCGATACCCAGCTAATCAACGAAGTATTTGCGGGACGAGTCGATGGGCTCATAACCGAGGATCGGAAAATCCACCGCAAAGCACGGGCTCTTGGAATCGCTCACTTGGTGTATACAATTAGCGATTTCTTGGAAAAGGTAGTATCTGAAAATCCTGATCTTGCAGACTACTCAGTGCCTTCCATTTCCAAAGAATACTTCGGAAATATCGATGTCAATGGAGAATTCTTCGATTCATTTCGCGACGATTATGATGGTTTTGATGGATGGTTTGCTCGGAAATCGGATGAAATCGCGTATATCTCTCGGTCTGATTCTGAGATCGTAGCATTCCTCTATATCAAGACTGAAGGCGAAGATGAACCGTACAGCAATATCGAGCCAACTTTTTCTCCGGCTAAGCGACTCAAGATTGGCACTCTCAAGGTAGAGATGAATGGGTATAAAATCGGAGAAAGGTTTATCAAAATTATATTTGACAATGCTCTACGGTTTCGCGTTGATGAAATATATACCACGGTTTTTTCTCATCAGGGATTACTCATAAGTCTCCTTGAAGATTATGGCTTTCGATTGCATGGAGTGAAGCGCACTGCTTCAGGTGAGGAGCAAGTATTCACCAGAAGTCTATATGGCGAAGTAACTAGCGATACCCCACGGTTAACATATCCGTTTATTTCTCGTAGGGCCGGGAAGTTCATCGTTCCAATATATGAGGAGTATCATACAAGCCTCTTTCCTGATTCGATTCTTAAAACTGAATCGCCTATGGATTTTGAGGAGCACGAACCATTCAGGAATGCGATCGCTAAGGTCTACGTATCTCGGTCCTGGGAAAAAGGGCTTAAATCGGGTGATGCGATAGTGTTTTATCGTACAGGTGGGTATTATCGGGGAGTGGCAACCACACTCGGCATTGTTGAAGATGTCATCACAGATATCAGTTCGTTTGAGGAGTTTCGTCAGATTTGTGGAAAGCGCAGCGTATTTTCGGATGAGGAATTGCTCCAGCAATGGGAGTATAAACCGACTCGTCCATTCGTTGTCAATTTTCTGTACGCATATTCATTTCCACGAAGGCCCAATCTCGCGAAGCTGATCGAACTCGGTGTGATTCAGGATATACATTCTGTTCCGCGGGGTTTCACTAGCCTATCAGAGGAGGAATTTTCCAGTGTTATCAGAGCAGCAGAATGCGACGAAGGTATTATTGTCGATTAAGCCGGAATTTGCTAACAGAATTTTCTCTGGTGAAAAGAGATATGAGTATCGACGAGCTATCTTCCGTCGCAAAGATGTTAAAGTCGTAGTAGTTTATGCTTCGTCGCCAGTATGTCGTGTGATAGGAGAGTTCGAGATTACGCATATTCATGAAGGTACTCCCGATTCCATTTGGCAGAATACGGCGGACTATTCGGGAATATCGAGAGATCGGTATCGAAGCTACTTTAGTGATAAAGAACTCGGCTATGCAATCGAGATTGGTCAACATACGTTGTACTCTGAGCCAAGAAATCTTCAGGACGCATTTGGGATCAGTCGGCCCCCACAATCTTTTGCCTACCTGCATTAGCTGGATAACCGTCCCTGGTAGTAGATGTCTGGCAGGGAGAGAGCTATTATTGCTATATTGATGGCAGCGCTCCTGATTCAGGTGATGCAGGCGTCAGTTGCCAATAGGAGATTGTGATGGAAGAGATAGAATTGCTGGAAGAGACGTCCAATTGGAGATCGCGGAAGGTTGAGTATATAGCCGGAAACTTGAACCAAATAACCAAGCATATTCCTTCATTTGAACTCCAAGATTTTTTTCTAAAAGAAGATGCTGAGATTAATAATAATCCATACTATAAAACGGTAATTCGATTACCACTAACACCAGTAGAAAAGAGAATCCCCATTGGAATTGTCTCAAATACATACACATTAGCTCAACATCGCAAAGTAGTCGATCTATGCATAGAGGGTATAAAGGGTTGCGGAATTGATATAGACCATGTTCGATGTGAACTTGGTCTTTCAATATTTGGTGAGTGGATGAATTTTCGAATCTATTTCCCAGACAAATATGACTTTTCCCCTTCAGGTGGCGATCCTTTAAAGCTTCGTCTTGAATGTTTTAACTCAGTAGATGGAAGTAGCCGGTTAATAATATTATTTGGGTGGTTTCGATTTATCTGTTCAAATGGAATGGTTATTGGAGAAACTATATCTGAATTGCGCGATATACATAATCGGCACATGGATCTGAGTAAAGTGAAGTCATTAATCATAAAAGCAATGCATCAAGTTCATAGTGACAAAGAAAAGATGTCTGGATGGAAAAATATCCAAGTTGATACGGATTCTCTGGCTCATTGGGTTGATACTTCAGTTTCAAGGAAGTGGGGAAAAATTCCCGCTTTCAGGGCGTTCCATATCTGCACATCAGGGCATGATGCGAAATATGCCGACCCATTTGAACCTGAAAAGCCATCTCGCAAATCAATGATTGAGTTAGGGGTTGTGCCTGGCGCGCCAAATAGAGCAAGAAATCTATATGATGTCGGCCAGGCATTATCATGGATTGCAACAAATAGAAATAACGCAGAAGAGAAGACCCGATGGCAAAGTGAAATCCCGGGCCTACTTGAAGACTTTGCGCCTGCCGTTGCGTGATTATGGCCATATAGTCAATTGAAAAAATGTCTGTAGAATTTCGTGTGTAACTGGCTTTTCCCAAACGACGAAGTGGCGACCAAGATGGGAAAAACCGTTCGAGTGGATGCCGATGGATCATGATGCCGTGATAATACTATAATAATCGGGATCGATAGAAAGATGCTAAAGCCGGGGTCAGCAATTGGACCCTGGCTTTTGTCGTTGAAATTGGTAGCAAGCACAAGCTCAAAACCGGGTGACCGCTATAACCGACGAAGGACATTGGACACTCCTTTTTTAATTTAGTATACATATAAGGATCGGTACGAAAGAAATATAAATCGAGTTAAGGTCATAAGGTATTGTTTTAAAAAATTTTACCGATTCATCCTTGATGCGACTCGCTAGTGATAGATCCATATCTATTGGAGCCATTTCGTATGAGTTCCGGCTGATGCTGACAGGCATCAGCATTTTAAGAAACCAAGCCAAAGAAATCGCATGGCTACTCTAAAAAAGAGACGGTCGGGAGGATATTATCTCCGCGGCCCTGCATACCCTGGGGCTCCTATGGCCACTTGGCAGATTGGGCAGCCCGGTCTGAATTATCTGCGAAGTCATGGCGTCGAGATTGACTCCAGTGTTCCTGTTCCCATCATGACAGAGTTACGTGAGCTTGAGTGGATATGGACAGGAGGGGGCGGAGTAGGTGATGCGACTGATCCCGAGGAAATTCCCGACATCGTTGTTGAGGCATTAGTCGAATGGGGTAAGAATGGGTATGTAGACGATCTTTTTGAAGCATTGAGGATTACGCATCTCTCGCTCCCCCACTGTATTACTGAAGCTTTTATATCTTGGCTGTTGGGCTACGAAGATGGAGTTCGCCTGCATGATCTGGTAGAAGTATCCCTCTCGGACTTCAGTTCTTACCTGAAGGGAAGTTCGCCCTATAGGCTAAATGCACTTCACTTCCAGCTCACCGAGACAGAAGGTGGGAATCGTGTCCTGTGGCACTGGACCCGTATGATTGCTCATGTAGAACGCTACATGGCGGCCATTCAGCAGATGCCTTCTTCTTGGCAGGGGACCATTTATGAGATGGTCTTCAATCTTTTGCAGGAGATATTGACCCCGAATCAGAGGAAGCGCAGTGGGGCTAAACAACGGAAGAAACAACCGGCCCCTTACCTGTGCTGGAGGGTTCATGACCAGGAAGTCGAAATCATCCTTCCTGCCCAATCTTTCGGCAGGGAAGAAAAACTCACGTGGAGGGTGGAACAGGAAGAGTGGATTCATCCCAAAGTAAGAAACTTGCCCGACCGGATACTGAGCGAAGAATCCTGCTCAGATCCTCTTGAATACTTGCCTGCGTGGAAAGTTGAGGTGTGTCTCACAGAAGCAAATGGTCGGTCTGAGATTACCCCCCATCTGATTAAACTGCCCTCAAATGCATCCTACGTTCTGTTCGATTCAGAAGGTAAATTGGCCGATTCAGAAGAGGCAATTTTCAGGGGTGAGTATCTCGTGCTAGAAGCTCCGGACTCGGACGGAACACCGCTTGAAGACCGGCGCGGAGTCGAGATCATAGACGAGTTCGATTGGCCATGGGGATGGGAAGATTGGAAAGGTTATCGGCTCTCTTTGAAATCAGGTGTTCGTTTGGGAGCCTATCGAATTAGTGGCCAAAAGAACGCAATAGGATGGAAGCTGGAGCATACGGCAAATTTAGAGGTGGAGTTTTCTCAACCGACTCCCGTATTTACGGGCCAGTGGCCTAGAATCCTTATAGATACATCGGATGAATTGCTGCTGCACGATGCGTGTTTGGTAGTAGAGGAGAGCTATGGTCAGAAGAAGGTAACACATCCTCTTTCGGTAGATACCATTGGAGAGGCACCGGATAATCTCCTGATCAAAGAAGGAGATGATTACATCCTTGATCTCGGTAAGGTCGGCGATTTGGTTGAGATTTCTGGGATTTTTGAAGCTCAACTATTCCTGTCTGTTCAGTCTCAATCAAGCCATCTCGAACCTATCCGATTTGTTGTTTTACCAGATACTCATCTGGGATACGTCGAAGACCCGGTCCATTCTCAGATTACCAAGGCACTTCTCATTGAGACACCGGCAGATGTGGTAACCGATGAGGGATGCCGTATAAAGAGGGAAGAGAACGGCCGATACGTCATTAGCTCAAAGGATCCCATAAGAGAGCCGATGGCCAATTTTACTCTGAAGTTTTCTTCACCTGAGGTAGAGATTCCACTCTCGGTCTCCTTGCCTACATCCCGAGCTGCCGTGCTTTCACGTGAGAACCGAGTTCCTGATTGGAAATCCTTGCCTATACAGGTGAGCCTGTACGGTATCCATTTGAATTCCCGCATCAAATTGGAACTGTGCGATATACCAACGACGAGTGCGAGTGATGAACTAGTCTGCCGTCGACTCGATGGCCAATTATTGATCGCAGGTAAGCAATCTGGAGATTCTAGTACGTTCTACATTCCCTTATACAGCTGGCAGGAAAACATCGGCATCCAGACATCTACACAAATCCTGGTGAACTGCGGAGATCACTGGGTACCCCTGGCCAATGTGAAAGGAAGGGATGAGACCAGGGTACCTCCTCCCGGACCGCCGATTGAGATTGTAGATCCCCATCAACAACTGATACAAAAATTAGATGATTGTGTGGCCGATCAGCAGAAAGCTATGCGTGTGATTGAAGATATTCAGACCATGCTAGAAGAGCAGGATTGTCCAGCTTGGTTTGCCGATTTATTTCAACTCAGGCTAGCTCGGTCACATCTTTTTTGGGGACAGTTGGACAAGGCTCAAGCTCGAATAGATGATCTAAAAGAAAAACGAAACCTGTCTGGAGATGTCGATCGACTTGAAGCTCTTATCCAGTTACGATCAGAGATGCGGGATGAGTACGGTATTCTGGAAATCGAACAGACAATCAGCAACTGGGAAGAAGGGCCGGAAAAGCAATTAGCTCAGGCTGAGTATGCTTATCGATTATCTCGTGTAGGCAGCGGCGGACGAGGATGCTTAGAAGGATGCGCACGGATTCTGCAAGATTGGGGGGGTGGTGGTCAGATCGAGCGAATCGAAGCATGTCAACTACACGCTCTGGTCCTCTTCTTACTAGATGAATTTGTCGGTACAGTGGATTCAACTTTTCTGGGGTGCTGGGGCGATATTCTCGCGGAGTCCAGCGGTTACTTACATAAACCTCTTGGTACATTCCATCCAGACAAGATGGCGGAACTCGGTGACACTTGGCCCTCTACGTGGTGTCGTCGAGATTGCCAGTATATAGCAGCAGTATTGGGTCAAGAGAGAGGAACGGGTATTCAGGATTGCAGAAATTATCTCGATGACTTGCTAGAGATGAGGATCTGCTTTCCACGGAAGGAATTACTCATTGCGCGCCAATTGAAACAGGACCATAAAGAAAGAGAAGCCAGGGAACTGTACCAGAAAATTCTTCGTTCCAGGGATACCTATCGGGGATTTGATGTAGTATTGAACGAGATGTATTGAAAATCCAAATTGGGATGACTTTGGAAGGAGCCGGGAATGTCCAACCCACAAGAGATTCTCCAGAAAATCCAGTTACTCTTGACAGAGAAAAAGCTCAGCAAGCAGGCTAAGACCGAACTGGAAGAGGGAGTCATGGAGCTATGCACTACAGAAGAAGGTTTTCCTCTTTTGAGAGAATTGCTCAAAGATCACGTAGATAAGATGGTTCTAGGAGAGAGTATAATCCAAGGTATTCAATTACGCTTGGAGAAAAAACCTACTGAAGAAGACGCGCAGCTTCCTCAGATTGAGCAGGATTTGCTGGTGAAGTTGGCCGAGGGCCAGAAGATAGACCGGCCGACTAAGTGGAAAGCAGTAAAAATTCTCAGTGAATATAGAGGTACAAAAAGAATTTTGGGTAAAGCCTTGTCGTGTGTTCCTTCTCCCCAGAGCAAAGCCTTAGAAAGATTCAATCGATTCGTCCGTCCTTACTTAGAGCCGGATGGAGGATTAGCGATTCTTCAATCGCTCTATAAATTCGGAAATTCCAATGAATGGATGCGCTCGGTCATCGCTCATCTACGTAGGGAGGAAACTGTTACAGAGGCCAGGCTTCAAGAGGGTGCACGAACAGGGGAAGAACAACAAATGGTGGGAACTGGGGAACGAATTGTACCCCAGCTCAGCGAATCTACCAGATCATCTGAACCAACCTCGTCTGCTGATGATTTTATCACCTGGCTGGAAAAGGGCATTCGGCAAATCAAAGATATCGCCATTGACCGGGAACGCCTGAAGAGCAAGACGAAAGAATGGGAAGACAAACACGCTACACTTCAGAGCATATACCGACAGCAGAGCAATGAGTTCCAAGAGATGCGACAAAAACTCCGGGAGACAGAGACATCCCTGGGAAAAAGTCGGGAAGAACACCAGGTAGCCCTAACAGAAATTGAACACCTAAAAAAACATCTAAAAGAAGTTGAGGATAGAGCTTCTCAGGATGTGGATCGTATATCCGAAGAAAAGGCTTCTACATTGAAAACTGCCCATTATGAACTCTGGCAACGCATCAAACCCAACTTTATCGAGATAAGGGATACAAGGATTGATCCCAACGCCCTTCCTATAGAGCAACGTGTCCTATACAGAAAAATTAAGAGTATCTTCGATGCGCTATGTTCTCTGGGAATTGTCCCACAGGATGAGAGAAGATAGAAAGGGTTAAGGTGGAGGTAAGATGGAGCACGTTTTTGGGATTGACTTTGGTACGACGAACACCCGCATCGCCTATTTCGATGGTAAAAAACCAGTAATGATTCCGATTGAAGACAGTAGGGGGAGAGTTTATAACATCCCAACGATGATCGGTTACCGCGATGGAAAACCGGTTGTATTTGGGCAGGATGCTCGTGAAGCTGCTTCAGAAACGGGTATCCAGGTGTGTGGTGATCTCAAGTGGATCTTGAATCGGGAAGACCCTCTAGAGATAGGAAGACGCCATATCGAGCCAGAGAAAATGGCTACAGATTTCTTCCAATTCCTCAAAGAGGTGGTGCATCGTACTGCTGCAGTGCGAGAAGAACTCGAGCGAGTAGCACTCACAGTGCCTGTTAATTACCCCTTCCAATCTCGTCTACGTCTCTGTCGTGCCTGCGAACAGGCTGGAATCGAAGTAGTTGGGGTCTTTCACGAACCTGTTGCTGCCCTCTACTGCCATGCTTTTCTAAGCCAGCGTTCGACTACGGCTGCGGTGTTCGATTGGGGTGGAGGTACACTGGACATTGCTACTGTGCGTATAGAACAAGGCAAAGCTCAAGTGAAGGCGATGGATGGTATGCGCCGTGGGGGGGATGATTTTGACAGAATCATGGTAAATCAAGCCGTGGGTCAGTTTCTCAAGGACTACGATGTAGGACTTTCATCAGATGATCTTATTGAGCATCCTCAATTGGGGCCACAACTCAAACTACTAGCAGAGCAGGCTAAAATCGAACTTAGTGAGAACAATGAGGCGCATATATCGCGCTTCAATTTCCTGTCTGGGAAGGCTTTGGATTTTGAGATTACACGGAGGCTATTTCAGGAATGGATCGAGGATGATGTCGAGCGTGCTATCGGATGCTTGCGAAGAGCTATCAGGGATACGCACATAGCCGAGAGTCTGGTTGATCCCATCCTGTTATCGGGAGGAACCTGCAACATCCCCTTGATCCAACTCCGCATGGAACAGGAACTCGGGGCAGATCGGGTGATTACACGGCTACCCTTTGTCACCCGAAGAAGGGAAACCGCACCGGAGGAGGATGTAAGCCATGCGACAGCCATCGGTGCTGTCCTATTGGCTGTATTTGGTGCTCATCCCACACTTACCTATGACGTGGGTGTGCGTGTCGCCGATGCCCGGGGCATTCAAGATTCTTTCCACCCGATTTTCCCTAAAGGTCGGGCACTAGATTTCGATGAGCACAGGGAAGAATTCTTCATCACCGATACGCGAACAGGTGTAGCACGTCTGCTTTTATGCGAATTGGTCGATGCCGATGCAGAGCCTGAAGGACGATTGAAGCGCATCATTACCATTCCGATTGACCGAACCGAGACGCGCATTGATGTGAACTTCCGGATGGGACAACATCTGGTAATGGATGTCTCAGGTTCAGGACGAGTTGCCCCCTGTGATAGTAGAGAAACCAGAACTTTCCTCCATGATTTGAGCTTTGCCTTTGAAATCCCGGAAAATCCCACCGAGATTCTGAACTAGGGGCCATTATGCTGACTAACCTGAAAGTCAAATCCAATTTGCTGCCAGGGCGGCATTATCAGGAGAGATTTGACCAACTATCCGCTATGGAACTCCGATCCATCAAGGATCGCCTTCCTTTGATGCACATCTCATTTACTCCCGGAAGATACTCGCTGACGCCTAAACAAGCGGCTGAATGGGATGCCCGGCTCTTCTGGGGTGATGAGACAGTCTCGATGAAGACAGGTGACATGGCCACCAAATGGGTGAGGGATCTGGTTCACCAAGGGGTGCAAAACTGGAAGGAATACAGAAAGAATCTTCGGAAAGAACTGGCCTTTGAGTGGCTGTGGCTTTTTGAAGAGCTGAGAGCTATTGATGGAGAAATTCCTAGAGAGATAGAGGCGATCATCGGAGAGTTGACGAAGTTTCTACTTGATAGGAATTATTCTGAACCAACTATCCGCCAGCGACTCCATGCTTTCAATCCCCGTGCTTTCCAGATGAGAAAAGACTGATGCCCATCGAACCCATCCAACTCTCTCAGGCTATAAAAGAGCGATTCCGGCGATATTTGACCACTACCTTCAAGGTCGGGAGTGGGTATCCAGATCTGGCAGAGCAGCTCGAAAACGCTATCCATAGCCCGGATCGACTGTTTCGGGGACCTTATCTTCAGGGATTGCCTCCCTACATACGGGAAGAATCAATCCGGAATCTGGTCGATCAGGATATTCTTCCCAAAATAATCGAAGAAATCCCTTTTCTCAGCGATCCAACTCAGCTCCTCTACAGCCACCAAAGCCAGGCCATTCGTCGGCTGAGGGCCGGTCGGAACGTGGTTGTATCGAGTGGCACAGGCAGTGGAAAAACCTTGTGCTTCCTCATGGCTACTATCACTGAGGTGCTTGAGAATCCTGCTCCTGGTGTGCACACCATGTTGCTGTACCCAATGAACGCACTGGTGCAGGATCAGCTCAAGGTAATACGACATCTATTGAAGGATACGCCTCAAGTTCGCTTTGGTCGCTATGTGAATGTCCATATCACCCCTGAAAGAGAGAGAGATGCACGACGGCTACATCCGGAAGCTTTGGAGCATGAGGTAGTATCCCGAGAGGTTTTTCGCGAGACTCCACCTCATATTCTCATTACCAACTTTGCCATGTTGGAGTATCTGCTCCTCCGGCCGGATGACAGCCCCCTTTTCCATGGTCCGTGGCGTTTTGTCGTTTTAGACGAAGCTCATACGTATTCAGGAGCTAAGGGAAGTGAGGTTGCTCTGTTGTTGCGCCGTTTGCGCGCTCGAACACGAGGGAATGCAGACGATCCCATACAGTACATTGCCACCAGTGCGACTATAGGCGGGGCAGGCAAAACTGCACAGGCCGCAGTGGCTCACTTTGCCAGTCAGCTCTTCGACGCTCCCTTTGAGGCCGATGACATCATCGAAGCCAAGGTGCAGTACGATCCTACTACTGGAGATCAAGAACCCGATTCTTCTATCTATGCGGACCCACTCCTTGATAGGGCATGCGAAGATAAAACCTGGAAAAACGAATTGTCGGAAAGACTGACAGCCGCTGGGTTCCGGAAAGAGGTGGTACAAGAGGCAGAGACGCAGGCACAAGGGGATTTCGAAGTTGGCTTGTTCCATCTGTTCCAGCACGACAAACGCGTCGAACGACTCCGGAATGCCGTTTCCATGACGCCTGACCTACCTGCGGCGGCCCATCAGGTCCTGGGAAGACGCGATCCTTCCAGCATCAGGCAACTGGTTGGGCTGGTGAGGATTTGCAGTCTGGCCCGATGCCCCGAATCAGACAGCCGTCTGGTTCCCTGCAGGTATCATTTTTTTGCACGAGGACTATCCGGAGCCTACCTGGCCTTTGATCGGACCGATGAGCGGGGCAATCCAACGCCCAGTCTTTTCCTCGATCCTGTAAATACCACCCCCGATGGTCTCTATAAGACCGTCGAGCTTTACCTGTGCCGTAAGTGTCGACAGCCATACATATTCGGTTACGCGTTCCACGACAAAGACCTTCCCGTATTAAAGGCCTTTGGATCTCCATCTGAAGACCGAGGAAACAGGATCTGGTTTTCTTGGACCCCATTGAGGGCTCTATCTGAAGATGAAGAGGATGAGGAGGAGGAGGAGGAATTCCACGGTGAGGAAACTGTTTACTGCGCTCGCTGCGGCGTCTTTACCCGTGGGAAAAAAGGGACTTGTGAATGTGGAGAAGACCGACGAGAAGTCCGGTTGTGGTTCATTAAAGAAGGAGATGCACCACAGCGGTGTTTTGCCTGTGGCGGCAATAACACCATTACTCCATTACGAGCCGATGCCGAAGCTGCCCAGGCAGCGGTTGCCGAATCCTTCTACCGCTACTTACCCGAGTCTGATGAACGAAAGGCACTCTTCTATCCAGGTAAAGGCCGCAAGCTCCTCTGTTTTGCCGATTCACGTCAGCAGGCTGCCTATTTTGCTCCTTATCTGCAAAATACTCACGAATCGCAGAAGATAAAATGGCTGCTTTATAATGCGCTGAAAAGCATGGGTGTAGGAGCAAAGGGGACCGATCCGCAGAGGTTGATCAGCTACATGGAGCATCTAGCTCAGGAACAAGAGCTATTCTCCGAAGACCAGGAATTGAGCCTGAATGAAAAGTGTGCTGTCGCTCTTGTTGTCGAATTCTGTCTGCCTATCGGACGACGACAGTCACTGGAAGCTCTGGCTTTATTGGACGTCACAGTAAATCTCCCCAAAGCCTTCGAGCTCCCCGAGTCTCTGAATAGATGGGGGCTGACCCAGGAAGAACAGGAAGAGGTGATCCAAATTCTTCTAGCCAGTCTACGGATGCAGAAGGCCATCACTCTGCCGCCCCCTTTGGTGCCTAACCGAGAGGAGTTTGAACCCAAAAAGGGGATCGATGCGGTAGTAGCGAAAGGGACTGATAAGGGAGGAAATTTTCGGTTGCACGGGTTCGTGCCTACCCGAAAAGCATCGACGCAGCGCCGCAGTGCTTATCTGGAGCATGTTTTGCAGCAAGCCGCTCTCCGGCAGGGGAATGCTCCACCTGCTGACGAAGAAGTAAAGGAAGTATTATTCGATATCTGGCAGGCGTTGATTAATTTTGATGGCCCAGCCACCATGGCACCCATGCAAAGCGTAGAGGTCGCTCCAGGAAAGAAGGGATTCCAGATTCGTTGGAACGCCCTCCGCATTGTGGAACCCCAGCAATGGTATCACTGTCCCGAATGCAATCAATGGGCTGCCCACAATGTGTTGGATGTATGCCCTAGCTTCAAATGCGAAGGACGCTTAGTTGCCAAAGACCCTGTCGATGAATTGAATAACAATCACTACAGGCATATATACCAGGCCGACGCTCCGGTGCCGATGGTTGCCAAGGAGCACACTGCCCAACTTACGGCTGATCGAGCCCGAGTGTATCAAGAGGCATTTCAGGAAGGCCATTCCCAGGTGGAAGGACAGATCAATATCCTCAGTTGCTCTACGACGTTTGAGCTAGGTGTGGATCTGGGAGACCTGGAAGCCGTTTTTATGCGAGGCATTCCACCTACGCCGACCAATTACCAGCAACGAGCAGGAAGGGCAGGTAGAGGTGTAGGCAAAGCCGCCTTCGTCGTCAGTTTTGCTCTTCCTCGGCCCCACGACGAACACTATTTCCCTATTCTTGAAGAAATGGTCTCTGGCGTGATCATACCGCCACAGATCAACCTTTCCAACGAGATTATCATCAAACGGCACGTCTACTCGGTGCTGTTGGCTGATTTCGTTCGATCCCTGAGCGGAGATAACCGGCACATCAGCCAACTTTTTGAAGGAAGCGATGGGGGGGGAGCCCCTATCGAGATTTTTTTCAGCCAAGTTGAAGATTTGATCGATAAGAATAGACAAACTCTGGAAAAACTGAAACCTACTCATTTTTCCGAGTTTTATATCGATCAGATGGCCCAAAGAGCCGTGGAGGATATCAGCACGGCTCGGGATCACTACTTCGATGAGATCCGCATGTTTGAGGATGCTCTTCAGGAAGCAAAAAGGGCACGTTCCCAGTATGAACGAGAGGGAAAATTCGATAATCGGGTGGGGGGATACATGGCCTACTTAGGCCGACGAATCAAAGGGCTAAGAGATGTGGATTGGGTTAGTTTCTTCAGTGATCGGGGCGTGCTACCCAGCTATGCGTTTCCCATCTATAATGTGACTTTGGAGACGAGCAATCCCGAATTGGACTTAGGCCGGGATCTAAGAATCGCCCTATCCGAATACGTGCCGGGAGCAGCCGTAGTAGCCGACGAACGTCTATGGCGCAGTGTGGGCATCAAACTTCCTCCCAAGCGGGCTCTTGAGACTAAATACTACGCCAAGTGTCCCCAGTGCTGGCACGTACAGCGCCATCTGAAAAAGGAAGAGGTTTTCAAAGGGCGACTTTGTCCAATCTGTGGCCACGATGGGCGGAAACCGAAGCGGAATAGACATCTCTACATGGTCCCTCGATATGGTTTTACCACAGATTTGAAGGAAGGCGGGGAAAAGCTCTCCTTCAACAGGCCACAGCGGATACCTACTTCCAGAGTGCTATTCGTTCCTCAACAGGAAGTCGATGATTCGCCAGTACTTTCGATTGGACAAATCGAGGTGAGGACGACCGATAGTGCTGATTTTTTTGTCTTCAATGATGGGGAAGACGTAAGAGGGAAAGGCTTTTTCCTGTGCAAGCAGTGCGGACGAGCCATAGACCCTAATGAACAAAATACTCCCCACCAGCGTCCCTTTGGGGGGGAGTGCCGAGGCCGAGGAGAATGGAAGCATCTGGGGCATGAGTTCCGTGGGAGTGCCGCCAGAATCCTCTTCACGCAGGAAGGTCACGAATATACCGACCATGGATTCTGGTTATCATTGATGTACGCCTTTCTAGGGGGGATGTCGGAAGCATTGGGTATAGAACGGAACGATATCAATGGCATCATACGACCTGTCCGGTATGGCGATCAGCTCTACCAGGAGATCGTATTATTCGATGATGTACCTGGGGGTGCTGGTCATGTGAAGAGGTTGGAGTCACAAGAAGAATTTGTAGCTTCTCTACAGGCGGCCTTTCGCCGGGTGAGTAACTGCAAATGCGGCATCGATGCTTCCTGCTATCGATGCCTCCGAGATTTTCGCAACCAATTTTTCCACGATATTTTACAGCGAAAACCGGTCGTGGAATATCTGGACCGACTGCTATTGAGCCTTTCCTTCGATGAGAAAGAAGACGTGCCTTATACTTACTCAGATAAGGCGCGGATGATTAGTTCGCTGATCGAGCGAAGTGTTGAATTCTATTTAATCACAGATGAACTGACAGAAACCGGCCCCGATGAAATAGGTCCGTGGCACATTCTCTTACAGCGAAGTGCCGCGCGAATTGGCAGTGCATTACGAATTGGATTGCGTCATATTCCAGCCGAATGGCAGGCAGTCGCTCCTATTCTGTTGCTCAAACAGGCAGGCGCTCAGGTACGTAAACTGAAAGAAGATGTATCGCTTCCGCCCTTTACTATCATGGGAATTACAGCTGAGGGAAACCGTATTGCACTGCACTGGGGGGAAGAAGGAGCACCTTTACTGGATAGCGCCACGCACCTAAAGAGATTATGGCAGAACCGAAACAGCAGTTACTTGGCTGAAAAAGAAATTGAACTAAGAGATTGGTTTGAAAACAATACCAAAGACATTGCTATCTTCGACCTGATTCAGACCGGCTATAAGACTCAGATAATTAAAGAAGGGACTGAGGTTGATTTCCAGGAGACATTTGGGCGCGGTTTGAGGAAAGGCATTCAATCGATCCTAATCCAAGATCCCTACCTACGGAATCAGCATCAGTTGTTTTGCCTAGATCAAGTATTGGGGGTTATCCACTCTTTTGTCGAAGATGGCCCGGTTGAGCTGAAACTCACGACAAAGCTATCGAATCAGGAAAATGATCGATATGCATTTGCCGCTGGTGAGCATCGCGGAAAAATCGAGGAGTTGTTTGCTCGGTATCCGGGGTTTGAGTTGAAACTGGATATGAGAGGATTCCGCGATATGGTGCATGCACGATTTATCTTCATCGTTGGACCTGAAGACAAGGAAAAGCTCTTCTACCTGGACCGGGGGATTGATATAATCGAGCCTAGATCTGGGAAAGCGCGAGGTTGCCCGATCTTGGAATTTGATCAGCCGCAAACTGGACTCAAGGCGGCCCTTTCCATAGAACATAGGGTATAGAACAAGGGCCGTTTTTTGTCTCGGGTTATCCAACGGCACCGCTGATGATATCCGCCCGAAGGCTGGCCAAGTGTAGCAGCCTTCGGGCGTTTTTAATGGATACTCTGAACGGGTTCCAGGCTATACCGCGCTCCCCTGGCTGCGCCATAGGTGAGCCATATGACCGAAATGCAATCCATCAGAACCCTCATCATCGAGGTGCTCGACAACGAAGTGACCATGCACTACCGGGAAATTCTACTGCATGTCAAGAACATCCGCCAGGATGTAAAGGAGCACTCCATCCGTGCCCGTCTGTCAGAGGCAGCTTCGCGCCAGGAAGTCCATCGCCTCTCTCAAGGTGTCTATTCGCTCTACAAGGAGACGGCCCTGACCTCTGTAGTCTCCTACCCTGAACGCGGACCGTGGGGGGATGCCCGGTATCGGGGCAACTGCTCAGGTTTTCTGATAAAAGATTTGCTGCTGCGCTTCCAGGCACGCCGCGTCTTTGACCCAATGGAAGGCTCAGGCACCGCGCGTGATGTTGTGGCAGGGATAAACCAGCATACTTCCAGGCAAATTTCCTATACGGGAAAAGACCTTCACGCAGGCTTCAATCTGGTGAGTGACCCTGTGCCAGGACGCTTTGACTTCATCTGGTGGCATCCCCCGTATGCTGACATGATACGGTATTCCGGGAATCCTGGCGACTTGTCCACCTGCCCATCGTATCAGGAGTATCTGCACCGGATGCGCCAGTGCCTTGAGAAACTGCACGATGCCCTGTTGCCAGGTGGCGTCCTGGCCCTGCTGATTGGCGACCTTCGCCGTCAGGGAACTTTCACCCCTATCTTCCATGACATCCTCCAGATGCAGATTGGGGAACTCAAGTCCATCATCATCAAGGTCCAGCACCATACGGCATCGTCCAGGAAGACCTATCAGTTTTCATCAGAAGAACGCAGGAAATGGACGATTCCCATCGCGCACGAATATTGCCTGCTCTTTGGCAGGCAGATGAATCGTTGTCCCCCTCTTACGCTTCCTTAGAATCACTCTTCTCTCTTGTTCCATTCTTCCTTTTCTCTGTCCTTTTTCTTTCCCTCCTCCGTGCTTGTTTTCCCTTGCAGTTCCCGAAGGGAAAACAGCCCTTCAGAGGTATATGAAAAATGGTAAAAGAGAATTTGAACGGAAACCAAATTGAGCACGTGCTCATCGATGACAGCACCTACGATGGTGAGATTATTGCGGTGTCAGACATCTATGACGCGAATGACCTGAACGGGAAAGAGACAGAGAAACTGCGCATCGGCATCAGGACATCAAGCGGTGATGTGCTTCCGCACTTCATGACAGCTATCGTCAGTAATGCAGGTGAGCGCAACCCGAAATACAGGAACAGCAAACTCTATGACCTGCTTTCCAGTGCAGGTGCGCTTGACATCTACAACGAAGGCCGTGACGACATCCTGCAAGATAGGTTTTCTCCTACTCAGCAGAACAACCTTTTCGTTTCATTCCTGCGAAAGGTCCTTGTCGGTAGAGCCGTGCAGATAGTGACGAAGACAGTGACTTCCGCATCAGGTGAGAAGTATTCGGTGGTTGACCAGATGCTTGGTTTCATCGATACGGCTGTCAGAGAGGAAACGATACAGACCCAGGTTGCAAAGACTGCCTGAGCACTTCTTGCCTGCGATGTATCTTGAAGGGGAGCCGTGACTGCTTCCCTTCTTTTTTTCTTTTCTAACCGATACATCTGAGGTGATAGTCATGCGCGGAAATATGCAAGACAATTCCAAGAATGTCATCCGGTCCATACGATGCCACAGCAATGCCATTGCCCATACTGTCGATGATGCCCTGCAAGCTGTAACCTCTCCTGAGGAATATCTTGCCATCTCCCTTGCCGCTCTTGCCATGCTGAGACAGGACTATGATAACCTGCGCCAGCTTGCTTTTGTGCGTATGCGCCTGAAATATCTCTTGCCCTCTGCCGGCCATCCGAACGGAGCCGGCATCAGGCAAACATGAGCCGGCTGGAGTTTGATATGTATGGGATTTGACGTGAATGGATTGGATGCAAAGTCGGAGAGAGGCACGTATTTCAGGAATAATATTTGGCGGTGGCCGCGACTGTGGCAGCTTGTCTGCGAGGTGGCTGATGATGTTTTGACCGAAGAAGATAAGTGTTCAGGTCAATTCAATGGTGGGCATATCATCAGCGCCGACAAGGCTGAGGTTATCGCAAGGCGGTTACATGAAGCCTGCTTGCAGCAGGACCTGTATGAGAAACAGATACAGGATTCCTCACAGAAAATGAAACCTGGCATTGAACAGGTGCTCATGAAAGCTTTCAGCAATGACAGTGGGGAGACAGAGATGACGCCTGCCACAGAGGGCTACCCTTTCAGTTGGGACAACGTCAAGGAGTTTGCTGCATTCTGTCAAGACAGCGGCGGATTCCAAATATGCTGAGTCCCCAACCGCCTGGAGTCCTGGTGGGAATAGATTGTGTTCCCCTGCCCTCTGCCGGCTTCTCCAAACAGAGCCGGCATCAGGCAAACATGTGCTGGCAGAGGAACGCAAGATGAATATGACCGAAGCAATATTTGATGAGAACACCGTGCGTGTGCAGCTTATCCGCGATGGCAAACCGAAGAGCAAATTTAAGATAAAGTATCCCAAACACATCTATGCCCTTTTCAAGGACAGATTCTCCAAGCTCGACCGGGAAGAGGCATGGGTTGTGCTGCTCAACAATCGCAACCAGGTCATGGGCACCCACCTTCTCAGCATCGGCATCCTTGATGCCTCCATAATTCATCCCCGCGAAGTCTTCAAGGTCGCCATCTTGGGGAATGCCGCTACCGTCATCATTGTCCACCATCATCCGAGCGGTGATGCCGAACCGAGCGATGAAGACAAAGCAATCACCAGACGGATGAGGGATGCAGGAGAACTGCTTGGCATCCCATTAGCTGACCATATCATCATCGGAATCGATTCCTTCTACTCCTTTACTGAAAATCTCTGATAGGAGTAATCTGCTTCTCCTTTTCGACCAGCCCATCTCTTATTCAGTATAGGGTGTCTTGGTTTTTGACTTTTGACTTTCAGGTGTTCTTTGCTGCTCTTGTTCCATCCTTCTCCTCATCAATCTCTGTCACCGCGACAGAAGAAAGGGGGAAAGTAATGTCCTCCTCCTTGAAATTATCCAAGATAGTGTCTGACCGATTCCGCGTGTCAGCCTCTCACCATGCTCTGATTCTCCCCTGATAAAAATTGTCCCTGTTGAAGATGCTGATGGAAAGGGATGCAAGAGGGGAGTCTCCTTTCCACCCTCCTCATTTTTCTCGCGCATCGAGCCAGAGACTTTTTCTTGTCCTTACCGTCTTTCACTGCCAGGTAAAAACTCTCATGACCTTCCGCTCTTTGCTCCTTTTCTGGGTCCGTTTTCTCCGTTCATGTTTTGTCATGTTTTCAGCCATTGCACCTCCTATTGTTTGGACCCGAGAATTCGATGCTCCCTCATTATGATTTCTCCTTTAGGAAAGGAGCAGGCTCTGAAATCATATGGGTCGCACCGAATTCATTTCGGGCGCCTATAAACAATAGGAGGTTTAAAACAATGGCATCAACAAAATTGACAACATCGGAGAAAAACAAACCCATCAAGAAGGTGAAAGTCGGAAGGTTCCAGATTTCCCTCTGGCAGTTCAGACGGCTTCTGACAAGCGGCAGTCCCGACTCGACCGCGTATCACGAACAATGGGTGGACGTAGACAGGGTGTGCATCCAATACAGCACCTTCAACAGGGCAACCAACCAATGGGAGAACCAGAGCATCTGGTGCGCGCCTGGCGATTTGCGGAACCTGGTCAACGTGCTTGACAACTTAGGAGGAGGGGAAGAACCCTCCCTTCCTTCTGTCCCTGGTGTGAGGTGGTAGAGATGATGCGAAGGATGAAACTGCACAAGATGATTGAGCACCTGAAAGCGAAGGGTTTCTACCATGACGCCCAGGACTTTGAGGACGGCGTCGAGAATGTGCTTGCAGATTATGGCATCGACGAGGAATTCTCATATGAAGAGCTTCGGGAAATCGAGCGTGACCTGATGGTTGTCGCAGAATTAAATGAACTCTATGAGATTGAACGGGTGGTCAATGAGACGGATGGTGCGCAGCCATCTGTTTCTTCCTCTGACCGGCCCGGAGCGTTGCCACATCACCTACGTGCTAAAGACCAGATGCAGAAAAAGGATAAGGAGAAGGCGAAGGCGAAGGAGAAGGCGAAAGAGAAGAAAGCCGACAGGCATTTTCTCCCGTCCTTTGTCGAGGAGGCACTTGGCGCAATGCACTGTGAGGAGATATAAATCCTTGGGCCGAAAGGTCCCAGGTTGTGAGGGGAATGCCCCTCACATCTCCCTCTTTCTTGTTGTCGCCAAAGGCGACATCGCTTTCTCTTGCTGCTGCATTTCCACTGCCTGCCTGTTCGCACCTGGAGAAATGAATGAGAGCGGCAGTGATTGCATGACAGAGACGGAAGAGAATGAAACGGGAGAAAGATAGAACAGTAGGGGATATAGAAATTGGTTGAAGTGGGATGGAGTGGGAAAGAATGAGACCGATATGAGAGCAGGAATGAAAAAAGCAAGAGATAGCAGAGAAGGAAAATGACACGGAGTATTGACGAAAAAGAAATGGCGGGAGATAGGAGAGATAGTGTGGAACGGGAGGCGGTGGTAAGGAGTGGGGGATGGATGAAGGATGGATGAAATTGGAGCGAAGGGGTGCAGCGGTAGAAAGGATAGCGTTGGGGAGCGCGGGGGTAAGGGATAGAAAAAGGAGTGGACGTCGCAGTAGAGGATGATAATGGTAGGGCGCACGAATGACTGAAAAAAAATCAAGAGCAAAGAAAAAAGGAAAAGAAGAAAAAAAATAAAACGGGGGGAGTCTTATACAAAAGCAATAGTCCCCCCGTTAATGATAGAGATATATCCGAAAAATAAGATGTTGAAAAACAATCACTTGCGGGGGAATGGTATTGGTGTACGCCAATGCTATTACCTATTCCTGCACCAATACGAGAACCTACCTTTCCTACGTCTGGATTACTCTCTCTCCACCCCTCTTGGGGCACCCATGCCAAGAGGGGTTTGGTAGCAGCGAGTTAAGGTGCTGGAAATTTATGTGGAGATTTTGCATTCTCGGCCATTGGGAGATCCTCCTTCTTGGGGGACATCCTCAGAATTGGAACACCCGACGATTTCGAATGTTTTAAATGGGACTTAAGTTAATTAAATACAGGTACTTATTATGGATAATATAACTTCGTTTCCCTCCTTTGAGTCCTTCAGTTCTTGCTCTGATGCATAAATAATCGATAAATTGTTACGGGCACCGGTCCAAAACCTCTTTTGCTGTTGATGTGCATTCTTCTGATATTGGAGGGAGATTTGCACAGGTCGATCTAGCGGAAGCTATAAGAAAAAGGCATTACTTGCAGCTAATCAATGCTAAGTCGAAAAATATTAGAGAATTAAAAGGTTGAATGCGGAATACTACTTGCAGGATATGGAGTAAAAGCGATGTCGCACGGGAAGGCTATAGTGTTTGCGGCTGGGGCAGTCTCTCCGGTGACCTGTTTTACAATAAGGAATTTTGCCCTTGGTACAGACGGTGACAGGATTTGAGCCTGAAAATATCCTCGAAGCGATTGAACAGGCAAGTAAGCTGTATTATCGATTGGGCCTGATTATCGCACCTACGGGATCGGGCAAGACGGGATTGCTGCAGGCAGTCCAGGAGCAGTACGGCTTTCCGCTTGTCAATGTGAATCTCGAATTGTCACGGCTGTTGCTGGATTTAACGGAACGCCAACGGCTGTTGCAGATCTCTCGACTTCTTGAACACTTATGCGCTCAGGTTGATAGAGAAACTGTTCTCCTGGATAATACTGAGATTTTGTTCGACCAATCTCTCAAACAGGATCCTCTTCACCTTCTACAAGGTATATCCAGGAATCGCACGGTGGTAGCTACCTGGAATGGAACATTGGAAAATGAGCATTTGATTTACGCATCACCAGACCATGCTGAATATAGACACTATCCGAACCAGGACTTTCTGGCTATTACACCAGGAGTATTCCAGGGAGGGACTTCGGTATGAAATACAGCGAACTGATTCAGTTCGATCCGATTGAAACGGTTGTTCAGATTCACGAAGCCGATGACGTCTCCACAGCAGAGAGATTGGTGTCGACCTATGTGATTTCTGATGAAATGGCAGAAAGGTTGACACAGGTTTTCATTCCCCAGCTTCAGTTCGAACAGCCTGCGGATAATAAAGGTATTCTGGTTGTTGGTAACTATGGTACGGGGAAATCGCATCTGATGTCGATTCTCTCCAGCGTAGCTGAACATGCGAACCTGGCCGACTCGCTGAGTCATTCCGAAGTCAGAACGGCCGCAGAACGCATTGCCGGCAAATTCAAAGTGGTACGAACGGAGATCGGCACAACAACTATGTCTCTCCGCGATATCGTTGTGGCAGTGTTGGAGGAATACCTTGGTACTCAGGGTGTGAGTTTCTCTTTCCCTTCGACGGCAACGGTATCCAGTAGCAAGCCGGCGTTTGAAGCCATGATGGGTGCGTTTCAGAACAAATTCCCCGACCATGGACTGCTGCTGGTTGTGGATGAACTGCTGGACTACCTGCGTTCCCGAGGTGACCATGAACTCGTTCTCGATCTCAACTTTCTGCGAGAGATTGGTGAAGTGTGTCGAGATCTTCGGTTTCGATTTATTGCAGGTGTGCAGGAGGCGATCTTTGACAACCCTCGCTTTTCATTTGTAGCTGAAAGTATCCGTCGCGTCCAGGATCGATTTGAGCAACTGCTCATTGCCCGGCGAGATATTAAGTTCGTGGTGGCAGAACGCCTACTGAAGAAATCTCCTGAACAACAGGCACGCATTCGGGAGTATCTGACATCGTATGGTCGGTTCTATGGACATATGAATGAACGAATGGATGATTTCGTTCGTTTATTTCCTGTCCATCCGGATTATGTCGATGTATTCGAACAGATCCGGGTAGCGGAGAAACGCGAAGTGCTCCGTTCGCTCTCCGGTGCGATGAAGCAGATACTTGATAAGGTCGTGCCCGAAGATCGACCGGGACTTATCGCCTACGATCGATACTGGAACATACTGCTAGAGAATCCATCGTTCCGAGCTGTACCGGATATAAAAGAGGTGATCGATTGCAGTGAGGTGCTTGAGGGGCGCGTTCAGCAGGCATTCACTCGCCCGGCTTACAAAGATATGGCTATCCAGATTGTCCACGCGCTGTCTGTCCATCGTCTTACAACGAGAGATATTCATGCCCCCATCGGTGCGACAGCCGAGGAGTTGCGTGACTCTCTTTGTCTCTATCAACCCGGCATTGAAGATCTGGGGGGAGATCCCGCCGATGATCTGCTTTCACAAGTTGAAACCGTGCTGCGTGAGATTCATCGGACTGTCAACGGACAATTTATCTCAAGCAACCCGGATAACCGCCAGTATTACCTGGATCTCAAAAAGACGGAGGATTTCGATGCGCTTGTTGAAAAACGAGCGGAAACTCTGGATGAAAACCAACTAGACCGGTATTACTACGATGCGCTGAAACAGGTCATGGAGTGCACAGATCGCACCTATGTCAGCGGTTACCAGATATGGGAACACGGACTGGAATGGCTGGACAGGAAGGCTTCGCGTCGGGGCTATCTGTTTTTCGGCGCGCCGAACGAACGCTCAACAGCCATTCCGCCGAGGGACTTCTACATCTACTTCATTCAGCCCCACAAGCCCCCAAAGTTTCAAGATGCAAAGAAGAGTGATGAGGTGTTCTGCCGCCTGACTGGCACTGATAATGATTTTCGGGAAGTACTGCGAAACTATGCGGCGGCAGTCGATCTTTCATCTACATCATCCGGTCAGGCCAAACTGACCTACGAATCCAAGTCGACTGTATTTCTGCGTCAGATGGTTCGCTGGCTCCAGGAACATATGTCATCTGCCATTGAGCTGACCTATCAAGGCCGCAAGAAATCACTCGTGGAATGGACCAAGGGAAAGTCCATCCGGGAAATGGCAGGGTTGGGGTCGAATGAACGGATTAATTTCCGAGATATGGTTAACACTGTTTCCTCAGTCTGTCTGGCAACCCACTTTGAAGAACAAGGGCCGGAATATCCCATCTTCCGCGTCTTGGTGACCTCGGAGAATCGGTTCCAGGCGGCATCAGATGCGCTTCGAGGTCTCGGCAATTCGAATCGAACCAGGCAGGCCGCTGAGGTTCTCGACTCCCTTGAGCTGCTGGATGGCGAACGGTTAGATCCTTACGAGTCCAGATACGCCAATCACATTCTGGATCTGCTCAAGAAAAAAGGGCAGGGGCAAGTTGTTAATCGGTCGGAAGTGATTCGGGAGGACCAGGGAGTAGAATACATGGGTCCCGAGTCTTTCCGACTGGAGCCTGAATGGGTGGCGGTGTTACTGGGTGCGCTGGTCTATTCAGGAGATCTTGTGGTGGCTGTGACCGGCAAGAAATTCGACGCGACGAATTTCGCAGAATTAACGACAACTCCGCTTGATGACCTAATGAGGTTCAAACACATAGAGCGCCCTAAGGAATGGAATCTGCCGGCGCTGAAGGCCATGTTTGAACTTATGGACCTGGAACCAGGATTGGGCACAGTAGTGACGCAAGGTGGAGGCGATGCGAACGAAGCTGTTCAAAAACTCCAAACGCGTGTGGGGCAGGCTGTCGAGAAACTGGTGATGGTGCAGCAGCAACTCCAGGGAGGATTTCCGCTTTGGGGACGTAATTTGCTTTCTGATGCAGAGACGACAACACACAGCACAAAGCTGGAGGAAGCTAAAGTCTTTCTGGAATCACTTCAGGCTTACACGACACCTGGACGCCTCAAGAACTTCCGGTATAGTGCACAGGAGGTAAATCAGCACCGCGCAGGGCTTCAGGCACTGAAGGATATTGAGGCAATCCAAATTCTGCTGAATGAATTGGGACCGATGGCTTCGTATCTGTCTCAGGCAGAGGCTGTCCTGGATGTGGATGATGCGTGGGTTTCGCGTATGCGGAAAGCACGAGATGAAGTACTGGGACAACTGGCGGATACCGAGAAGCGCGGACAATCTGGGTTCCGACAGCAGACACTGAGTAAGATGTTGCGACTGAAACAGGAGTATATCGAAGAATATCTCAAGCTCCATGGCAAATCACGCTTGGGGGCAAACGAGGATAACAAGAAGAAAGGACTGCTCCAAGATTCTCGACTCGATACGCTCAGGCAATTGGCGACGATTGATCTGATGCCTACTGCACAGCTTACGAGTTTTCAGAACCGTCTGGCCAATCTTGAGACTTGCTTTTCGCTTATCAAGCAGGATCTGGAGAGCGATGCTATTTGTCCACACTGCTCATTTAAACCCATTGCAAGGGATAAGGGGGTGGATGCAAAATTCCAGCTTGCAGACCTGGACGATGAGCTGGACAAGCTGGTCGAGGAATGGACCGGTACGCTTCTTACCAATATGGAGGACCCGGTTACAGAAGAGAGCCTGGATCTGCTATCTCCTGATCGTCGCAAGTTGATTGATGTATTTCTTAAGAAGCGAACATTGCCCAGTAAACTAGATCCTGAATTCATTGAGACTGTTCAGGAAGTGCTTTCTGGATTGGCCAAGGTTGTGATAGACGTGCAGGAACTCCGGAAAGCATTGCTATCCGGAGGGTCGCCTGTCACACTTACTGAAATGAAAAGTCGGTTTGAGGCTTTTTTGTCGGATTGTGCCAAAGGCAAGGATTCGGATAAGGTGCGGATCATTCTGGAGTAGTCGTTATTGTGATTGAACTTGGAGCGAATACATGAGCAAGAGAAGAAAAAGAGCCCCTAAGCCAGATCTGTTCATTGATGAGTCCGGCCAGCTTGATTTGGTAGACAAATCTATGGAACAACAAACTCTGGAAAAAATCCAGGTCGAATGCCTGGGTATGACTTTTGAGGATGAAGACAACCGTCGGGAATACTTTCTAAATAAACTCCGGGAGAAGTTAGGAGATTCAGAATTTCGAAAGATAGAGGGTTTTCCCAAAGCGGATGACAAGGATATTCTCAAACTATCAGATCCCCCATATCATACGGCTTGCCCAAACCCATTTCTGGATGAAATACTTAACTTTCTTCAGAATTCAAAAAAAGAAAATAGCCTTGATTACACGAAGGAACCATTTTCGACAGATGTAAGTGAAGGGAAGAATGATTTAGTATATAATGCTCATTCATATCATACAAAAGTTCCCTATAAAGCAGTTATGAGGTATGTCCTTCACTATACCAAACCTGGGGATTTCGTCTTGGATGGGTTCTGTGGCACCGGTATGACAGGTGTTGCTACGGGTTACTGCGGAGAACCACGCATCTTGAAAGAATTGGGATATAAGATCAATAACAAAAGTGAAATTCTAAACGAGAATGGTGAAATTATTTCACAAGTTGGTGCAAGGTTTGCGTTCCTGACAGATCTTTCTCCTGTTGCAACATTTATTGCATCCAGCTATTCCAATCTTTCTGATTTGAGAGCATTCATAAAGGAAGCAAAGTCTGTTCTATCTCATCTGGAAGAATCTATCGGGTGGGTTTATGAGTTCGATGGAAACAGAATAAATAGTGCTGTATGGTCTGATGTTTTCCTTTGTCCTAATTGTGGACAAGATATAGTATTCTGGAATGTTGCACGTAAAAATGGGAAAATGCAGAAATCTTTTCCCTGTCCTGCATGCAGATCTGTTGTTGGGAAGAGTGCTTCAAAATCGACAGGAGCAGTAAAACTTGAAAGAGCTTTTGAAACTCAATATGATCCTGTTTTAAAAGAATCAGTTCGAGTGCCAAAATTCGTGTTAGTTGAGCAAAATGTAAAAAAAGGAAAAAAAAGAGAATCAATTACATTAACACCATCTGATAGTCAGAACTTTCATCAGACTCTTCGTAATGAAAAATGGCCTGAGATACCTATTGATCAATTTTTTCCGGGTAGGCAGACCAATAAGCTCATCAATGGTAGTGGGATTTCGCATGTTTGTCATATGTATACCCCAAGAGCTTTGTTTGTTTATGGTAGTCTCTGGAATATCGAATTAAGTTCTTATCGACATACATCACTATTCAGATACTGTTTGAGTTCGATTAATAATTATATATCTAGAAAGCAGGGATATTTCGGAGGGGGAGGAGGGGTTTCTGGGACATTATTCACACCGTCGATACATATAGAGCGGAACATATTTGACGTATTAAGACGTAAAATACAGAATATATCGTCTATATCGGTTGCTTCTGCAAGGAAAGTTTTTACATCAACACAAAGCACTTCTGACCTGCGTAATCTCCCATCAGATTCTATTGATTATATTTTCACAGATCCACCGTTTGGAGAATCTTTGCAATATTCTGAGTTGAATTTCTTTGTAGAATCTTGGTTGAAGGTAAAAACTGTTCCTGATTGTGATTGTGTCCTAAACTATGTCCATAAAAAAGACATCAGTTTCTATGCAGAGATGATGCATCAAGTCTTTTCTGAATATGCACGGGTTTTGAAACCTGGACGATGGATCACCATCGAATTTCATAACAGTCAGAATGCTGTTTGGAACGCCATTCAACAATCAGTCGAATCTGCTGGCTTAATTGTAGCAGATGTCCGGATTTTGGATAAACAGCAAAGATCTTTTAATGCTGTAAATCGATCAGGGGCAGTGGATCAAGATTTAGTAATATCAGCCTATAAACCTTTGAAGGATCTTGAGGAGAAATTTTCGATCAGGATCGAAAACAATGAGGGCGTCTGGGATTTTATAAGGATGCACCTTAAGCAGCTTCCTGTATTTGTAGAGAAAAATAATCAAGCAGAAGTGATTGCTGAAAGACAGAATTTCCTTCTATTTGATCGAATGGTAGCCTTTCATGTGCAACGCGGCATTTCTGTCCCTATATCCGCACAGGATTTCTATGCCGGTTTGAATCAACGGTTTCCTGAAAGAGAAGGGATGTATTTCCTTCCAGAGCAGGCTGCAGAGTACGATAAGAAACGGCTTAGTGTAAAAGATGTTATTCAGCTTGAATTATTCATTATAGATGAGGCTACTGCTATTCAATGGTTGAAGCAAAGGCTTACTCAAAAACCACAGACGTTTCAGGAACTCAATCCCCAATTCATGAAAGAGCTTGGAGGATGGCAGAAGCACGAAAAATCACTAGAACTATCTGAGCTTCTTGAACAGAATTTCATCCGGTATAATGGTAAAGAAGATGTTCCTAGCCAAATTCACAGTTACCTATCCACGAACTTTAAGGAGCTTAGAAAACTAGAGAAAAATAGCCCTGTGCTCCAGAATGCAGCCAAAGAGCGGTGGTATGTACCTGATCCCAATAAGAGTGGCGATTTAGATAAGATCCGAGAAAGGGCGCTGCTTAAAGAATTTTGGGATTACTTACCATCAGGATATGAAACTGCACAGTCGACAAATAGTGAAGCGTTCTTGCCCGGTGTAGAGCCCCAGATAGCTACTATACCGAAGGGTAAGAAAATCAAAGTATTCCGGATGGAGGCAGTAAGGGCGGGTTTCAAACACTGCTGGCAAAATCGAGATTACCGCACAATTATAGTTGTGGCGCAACGGCTACCAGAAGATGTATTACAGGAAGATCCCAAGCTGCTGATGTGGTATGATCAGGCCGTAACAAGGATGGGAGGAGAAAACCGATGACGACACATTTATCTGCAAGACTTACATGGCATGATCAATGCTGGAACGGATGTGTTTGTAATGAACCACATCTGAATGCATCGTGTATTGTCCACGAGCATATTCGAGATGCGCGGGATGACGACAAAGAACGAGAATCCTCCAATGCAACCTTTGCCAGCCTTGGTGATTGGTTGCCTCCATGTTCGCGTGACGCCGGGGCCTATTCAGAAAAGGGTTATCTGATTACACATCGAGATCCACTCGACTTTCGAGGGTTGCCTCCGGCTTCAGAGGAGATCCCTGCATATTCATCTTGTCCTTCACCCTATCGCTGGATGCGTGAAGAGAATTTTCAGGATGTCTGTGATGCTGAAAATCTCACGATCCGAGGTCCCGAATATAGCAAAGAGACCGGTTGGGTGTTCGAGCCAGATCGACAGATTGGATTGCTTAAACACTTCTGGGGCAAGATCAAACTCTCAAAATCGTTGATTTTCTATTACTGCAATCATGGCAATCCGTTGGATGAAAATACTCCTCGCGTAGTTATAGGGGTGGGCAAAATAGCCCAGGTTGGCTCGCAGTTATATTTCGGAACTACTTCAGAATATCCTGATCGCTATCCAGTGTGGTCACGCCGAATCACGCAAGATTACCCGAATCAAGGTGTGCGGGTTCCATACCAAGAATACATTCAGGAAGGCCAATCTACAGATGGGATCATGTGCCAAGTACCTAATGGTGCCATGCTGGCATTTTCGTATGTGGCAGAACACGTTTCCGATGATGTCGCGGTCGGTGTTCTTGAACGTATCATTCAATCTATAGAACAAGTCCGTGAAGATAAACTCGTCGCCGGAGACTGGGATCAGCGGTTAGAATGGCTTAATGATACCCTTGCGGAAGTCTGGACGGGAAGAGGACCCTTTCCAGGACTGGGAAGCGTACTTCAGTATCTGGGATTTGCCAAAGGGACAGCCTACCATAGAATGGTTTTGGCGCCAATGGTTAAGCGAAATGTCAACCCTTGGGAACACGTAATGGCGATTCTCGAGGGAAAAATAGAACCTGAACAAGGATCTTACAGAAACGGGCTAATATCTGCACGGGAAAGATGGAATATCCTTAAAAACCGACACGCTCTGTTGGCTAAATTAGCCAAATTTGAACTTTCACCTGATCAAGTTGAACGGGTTGCCAATCCGGATCGGCGCTCTGAGAGTGGAATTGAGGCAAGTGAAGATGCTATTGTTCAGAATCCATATATACTCTCGGAATGCGATCTAGGGACAGAGAATTCCGCGCCGATATCCCTTGAAGCGATTGACCATGGCATGAAACCTGAAGGGGACGCTAGGCTATTTATGGATGGAGATGAAGTCCCCCAGGATGACCGTCGACGAGTTCGAGCTGTCACTCAGGCTGTTCTGAGAGAAGCGGCGGACCGTGGTGATACTGTGCTCGTTTTACCTGACCTTCTGGAAGGTATCTCAAAGCGTTTCCCAGAAAGAAGGTCCTGCCGACCAGACCGCGATGTGCTTGTGGCGGAGCAAGAATTCTACAATGAGCGCCTTTGGACAGCATTTGACAGTCAACCACAATTGATAGCCATTAAGCAGCTTCAGTTTCTCGAACAAACCATTGCCACAGTGGTGAAACGGCGAGTAAGACGTAAAAACCAGCTATTGAATCCCCCAATTAGTTGGTTCAGTGCTTTGGAGACCAATTTTGGAAATTTGGGTTCAAAAAAAGAAAAAGCTGCATTGATTGAAAAATCCCAAGCCTTGGAAAAACTTTTCCTACATAGACTGAGCGTACTGACTGGAGGGGCAGGAACAGGAAAGACCTCGACGCTAAAAGTTTTCCTGGATGAACTTGAGAAAAGAGAGGGTAGGAATCCTGTCCTTCTGCTGGCACCGACGGGAAAGGCTAGGGTGCGTCTTTCTACTAGGACTGGTCGGAATGCGATGACTATACACCAATTCCTTTTGAAGCAGGGTTGGTTCAGGACCGGTCTTTTCGCTCTAAAAGACGACAGCGATAGAGACTCTTATAAAGCAACAACCGTTGTCATCGACGAGTGTTCAATGATTCCAGTAGATCTATTCGGCACTTTGCTACGAGCTTTAGATATGGGACCTCTGACAAGGTTGATTCTGGTAGGAGATCCTAATCAGCTTCCGCCGATCGGCCCTGGAAGACCATTTATTGACATCATTGAATGGTTAAATAAAAACTATCCTGATTGCATTGCCCCTTTAAATGTATGCATGCGCGTAGATGAAGATGACCCAACAGAATCAAGCAATGAGGAAAGCGTTGCGCTTGAACTTGCCAACGGGTTCCGTGCGGATGCTGCCAATCCTGGAGACGATGAGATTCTGGCATCTGTTGCCCGAGGAAGATCTGAGGGCGATCTACAGGTTGTCTTTTGGGAAGATTACGATGAACTGCGAGCTAAATTGAAGCAAAACATGGCCGATTTTCTGGGTTTCAAAGAAAACGATTTCAAAGGTTTCAATAGGTCTCTGGGCATTGATGTTGGTGATTGGAAGAAGAGCGAAGCTTGGCAGATTCTCTCTCCGACACGAACTCAATATTTCGGGACCGATGATCTAAATCGAACCATTCAGTTTGAGTATCGTGGGGGGCTGATAAACCGAGCTCAAAACCGGTGGAACAGAACACCGCTTCCTTTCGGAGACCTGGATATTGTTTGGAACGACAAAATAATCCAAATCCGTAATCAAAGTAGAAAGGGCTGGCCTAGAAATACAGGCTTAGAATATGTAGTGGGCACTAATTTATTCGGGCGGATATTTTCGGCGTGAGCGATGTCTTCTTATCTTGTTACGATCACATGAGATAGGAGCAAACGCATGGGTATCGTTCGTCAGTTACAACACTGGTTAGGTGGAAAGGGTCCTCGTCTGGTGGTCGCCGACTTCGTACCCGAGGATCATCCCCTTCGTTTGTGGTCCGATACGTTTCCCTGGGCACCGATGGTTGAGGCGGTGGATCAGGATCAGGATCCTCCTTCTGCCGAGAAATCGCCCCGGGGTCGACCGGGGATATCGACTCGGGTGTTGCTGGCATTGGAACTTTTGAAAGCCGAACTGTCCTGTTCGGACGAACAGATCTGCAGTCGCCTGCGTACCGACTTCGCGGTGATGTATGCCTGTGGCATCGAGTCGGTGCACGCCGATCCCCGACAGAGTCATTTTGTTTTTCCCGAGATTCTGGCGCAGTTTCGCGGCCGATTCAGTGAGGAGTTGATGCCGCGGTTACTACAGATCCAGACGACGGCGGCGATGGAAGCGGGTCTGATTTCCCCTTCGCATCTGGTGGTGGATACCTTTGCCAGTGAACAAGGTAGCCAACGGGTGACCGATGCGACGACGCTCTACAAGGCGAAAAAAAAGTCTTAGCCGTCGTTACCCAGATTGGGGATCATCTGCATAAAGAGTGGCTTCGACGGGACGCCCGATCCGTCCACGGTGCGCTGCAAAAAGTGATGCGCGCCTTTGGTCGGAGTTGCCGTGGAAACGGTAAGATCCTGGTCAAGAAGGTGCGCGAAACCGAACGCCGCTTGCTGGAGGTCGGACAGATGGTGGGTCCGTTGGCGCTCAAGGCGACCTTGGATCTGTATGTCGATGACTCCCTGGAAGAAGCGCAGCAAGAGCGGCTGATGGCCTCGTTGCGTCAAGCCGTCCAGCACTACGACTTGATTGAGCAGCAATCGCGTCGACTCCTTCAAGGCAAAAAGTTGCCCCATGCCAAAATCGTCAATGCCTATGATCAGGCAATTGCTCCCATTATCAAAGGAAAGAGCAACTGTCCGGTACAGTTTGGCTGTAAACCCGGGATCATCGCCGAGATGGCCACCGGGTTCATTCTGGGGCTCCACCTGCCGGAAGGTAACCCCGATGATGCCTCCTACATGATCCCGTTGATCAACCACGTCGAGACGGCGATCAAGGCGGTGGATCGGAAGCAGAAACCTCGCATCCAGTCCGTGGCCGGCGATCTGGCTTTTCGCCATCCCGCGTTGCGGGGACAACTACAGCAACGAGGTATCCTCACCACCGGTATTCCCGAAACGGTGGCGACGATCGATCCGGTGCCGACCCCGGAGCAGATCCAAGCCGCCCAGCAGTCCATCCAAACGGAACCCGTTCCCAGTGCCACGCAGGTGAAGATCGCTTACGCCTGCGGCTATAGCCGTCCCTTCGTCGAGGGGATCATCGAAACCCTCAGTTGTCGGGGAGGAACGCGCATCAAATACAAGCGTCATCGAGGCGCCCTCATTCAGACCACGATGGCCGTGATGGCCGCCAATGCGGCTACCTTGGTCCGTATCCAGCAAGAACGGCTTTCAAAACGAGCCCGAAAATTCCGCCGTTTGTTCCGTTTGAAGACTCCTAACTCGTTGAAAAATAACACTGCTTTTCTTTATTGACGACTATGTAGCAAATGGAGAAATAGGTCTGGTTGTGGAAACAAGGAAGAGAAAAGAGGCTTCGGATTGCCTCAACGTTGTTTTTTCAACCCAACCCGATGTATCCTACCGCTACTATCGCCCAGAGATCAATGAAACGCTGGAATTGGCGTATGCTTTAACGGTTCACAAGGCGCAGGGAAGCGATTTTGATGTTGTATTCCTAATTATCCCTCAAAATGCTTCAACTCTGTCCCGTGAATTGGTTTACACAGGCCTTACACGCTTTCGGAAAAAACTCATCCTCTTAATAGAAAAGGACATCCAACCTCTACTAAGACTTCGCAGTGCCGATTCCTCAGATACGCAGTTACGAAATACTCAGATATTTGATTTAGCTTTACGTCCAACAGATATCAAACAGCCATACCGGGAAGCACTGATTCACCGGACGAAGAAAGGAATTGCAGTTCGCTCAAAAAGCGAAGTAATTGTTGCCGATATTCTGGATTCGTTGGGGATCAGCTACGAATATGAGAAGCCGCTCTACTCAATTTCCGATCCCAAAGATTTCCGTCTTCCTGATTTTACTGTCAGTTTTGAAGGTGATATTTTTTACTGGGAACATTTGGGAATGCTTAGTGTGCCAACCTACCAGGAAGCCTGGAAGCGAAAGCTTAAATGGTATAAGGATAACGGATTGGGGGATGCTCTTATCGTATCAGAAGATGGCCTAGATGGCAGTATAGATGCCGAGGAAATCGAACGTATTGCGAAGGAACGAATTCTTCTTGAAGATGAGTAGACGATATGCTCCAATCCAGCAGTTGGGTTTGGTCGAGAAAGGATTCTCAGCTTTGCTACATCATAGAGAATGAAGCTGTCTGGGAACATGTATTTTGTCGAGTTTGGTTCCCTCTGAAGGATGAAGTCCTTCGTATTCCTGCTGAGCAGCTTGAGCCACTCGACTCTGCACGTTACAACTTCCACTATCTCGCCTATGTCACCGCCGCTGCACGGATCTCTGAGTCACTGCATCAGGATGTGCTGCTGGCTCTGATCGAATCTTCAGTCATCCCTCTCCCTCATCAGATCAATGTATTGTCTCGTGCGGTGTCTGGAGATCAGGTGCGTTACCTGCTCGCAGATGAAGTGGGCTTGGGGAAAACGATTGAGGCGGGGCTCATCATGCGGGAACTCAAGCTGCGAGGTCTGGTAAAGCGCGTGCTCGTAGCCGCCCCAAAGGGATTGGTGACCCAATGGATCAGTGAGATGCATACGCATTTCCACGAACCCTTTAACCTGATTCTGCCTGATGACCTGAAGGCCCTGAGACGACTTGCAGCTACAGGTAATCCTACCGATGGAGAATCCGGCACTTTGGGTTCCTTGAATCCCTGGAGGCAGTTTGACCAGGTCGTAGTGCCTCTGGATTCCGTCAAACCGCTGGATCGACGACGAGGGTGGTCCTCTGCAGAAGTGGCGATGCATAATCGGGAGCGTTTTGAAAATCTGATCACAGCCGGGTGGGATCTGGTGATTGTGGATGAGGCACATCGCCTGGGTGGAAGCACGGATCAGATTGCCCGGTATCGCCTGGGTCGAGGTTTGGCCGATGCTGCCCCTTATCTGCTGATGCTCTCGGCAACCCCTCACCAGGGCAAGACCGACGCCTTTCATCGTCTGATTTCTCTGCTCGATGAGAAGGCATTTCCCGATCCGGAAAGCGTATCCCGTGAACGCATCCAACCCTATGTGATTCGGACGGAGAAACGCAACACTATTGATGCCGATGGTAAACCCCTATTCAAACCCCGCCGCACGCAGCTGTTGCCAATTGCCTGGGGTGATCACCAGCGCCGGCAGCAAGTGCTTTACGATGCGGTAACAGAATACGTTCGGGCAGGATATAATCGTGCGGTAACGGAAAAGAAGACATATATCGGTTTTCTGATGACATTGATGCAGCGCTTGGTAACTTCCTCTACCCATGCGATCCGCAGGAGTCTGGAACGGCGGAGCGATGTTCTGGAACGGATTTCAGAGAGCCTGTCGAGGAGGAAGGAGGAATTGGACTATCTGGTTGCAGAACCGGATATGTTCTATGATCTGGATGGCCAGGAACAAGCTGATACCTTGCTATATATTCAGGTAGCCGCGCTTGAGGATGAACATAAAGAAGTGCAGACTCTCCTGAAGGTGGCCCGGCAGACAGAAGAATCGGGTATCGACGCGAAGGCAGAAGCGCTTTTGGAATGGATTCTCCGATTACAACAGGAGGAACGCGATTCTTCTTTGAAAATCCTCATCTTTACCGAATTCGTCCCAACGCAGGAGATGCTTCAAGAATTCCTTCAGAATCGAGGATATTCCGTTGTCTGTCTGAATGGTTCGATGGAGATGGAGGAACGGCAGGCAGCCCAGGATGCCTTCGCGAACGAAACGCGTATTATGGTTTCGACGGATGCAGGTGGCGAGGGCTTAAATCTCCAGTTTTGCCATGTAGTCATCAATTACGACATGCCATGGAATCCAATGCGTGTTGAGCAGCGAATTGGCCGAGTGGATCGTATAGGCCAATCGCATCCGGTTCGTGCACTGAACTTTGTTTTGCACGACACAGTTGAGTTCCGCGTTCAGGAGGTCCTGGAGCAAAAACTCGCGGTTATCCTTGAGGAATTTGGCGTGGACAAGACAGGAGATGTGCTGGATTCCGCTCAGGCAGGCGAGATCTTCGACAATGCCTATATGGAGGCTCTCCTGCATCCGGATGAGCTAGAAAACCGTATTGAGTCTCTTATCAGCCAGGTCCGTGAATCCGGTCAAACGGTATACGAGCAGACGACAGCTCTGGGAACCGAGGATACACTGGATGTCGGTGCGGCAAGACAGATGCTGGATCATCCCCTGCCATATTGGTTGGAACGAATGGTCCTTCACTATATCAGGACTTATGGTGGAGAGGCGAGACAGGAAAGGGGACGGTGGCAACTGGTGTGGCCAGATGGAGAGATGGAAAAGGATGTGGTCTTCTCTTTTCGTGATGCACAACGCTGGCCATCTGCCCATCATCTAACCCTGGAAGATGATCGGATCCGCCAACTTGTTCATCAACTACCGCGTTTCGTTTCCGGGCAGCCGATACCTGTTGTGAGTCTACCGGACACACCCAAGGGGGTAAGTGGCATCTGGTCTTTGTGGCGGGTTGAGTTATCCCTGGGTGAGGAGAAGCGGGGTCGCCTGGTGCCTATTTTTATGCACGATGATGGGCGAGTGCTGGGACCTACGGCGAGGTATGTCTGGGATCGCCTTCTCGATACCGATGTAGAGGTGGTGGATTACATCCAGGAGGATCTAGCTGAACGTCATTTTGAACATTGTAGAGAGGCAGCAGAACATCAAGGAAAAGCTGTTTACGATCAACTAGTTCAGGAGCATCATGCAAATATGGCACGTGAGCGGGAGAAAGGTGAATATGCGTTTTCCGCTCGTCGACGTGTCATCGAGCGCATTGGCCTTCCCGAAGTCCGAGAATATCGCCTTGCCCGTCTTGATGAGGAAGAGAGGTTATGGTTCAAGGAAATGGAGCGAAGAGCCCAGGTCCAACCTGATCTAATACCTCTGGTTTTTATCGGGCTATCACGAGATTAGCCGCATGCAACGAATGGACGAACCAGAGCAGTATCTGGGTCGTTGGGACCTGATCAAGTAGCACTTGAGATACGAGGAAGAGACTTGAGCTGGCGCGATCACATTCTTAACCATTTCCAACCGGGTATTGCCCGGCTTATTCTGGTGGCCGATCCGGATGGCCTTATGGTAGAGGAGGGCATTCTGCACGGTATCCGGGAGCGTGGGTTCGAGCTGATCCCATTTGACGACCCGATTGCCTTCCGGTTTGCCTACGAGTCGAAGTACCGTTCCCGCTGGGATCGTGGAGAAGCGACCGACTTGGTTGTCGTTTTGCGCTCCGAGACAGATGATCTTTCAAGCCTTCCTTACGATCTCCTGCAAGCCGGGCGAAAACTGTCCTTCAACTTAGGAGATCTGTTTCCCAATCTGAGCTACCCCATCGTGGCGGCGCTGGACAGGGGAGATCTGGATACACTTTTCCAGGCCCAGCAGACTTATGCACCGGAGCGGATGGGGGATAATGCAACCCGAGATTTCGTGCTGCGGCACGTATTCGGCATTGCGCCCGAATTGATTCGTGAACCTTCCGATTTACTTCGAGCCTTGCTTCGCCGTCACCACCAGCATCAGCGTATTCCCAAGGAACTTGACCTACGCTTCATTCAACTTTTGAAACAAAATAGCCAATTGATCGATTGGCCTCTGGAAGAAATTGTCTCTGATAGGGAGGCGTTCTTCATCTTCCTCCAGGAGCGATGGCCTGTTTTTCTCGATGATATGGCCAAGGAAGAGGGAAGCGGTATTTCGGATGTTCATGAGCCCTATGCCCTGACGTATCCTACCCCTGCAGAAGTTCCATTCGGACACGATGATGTTCGCGTATATATCGATAATCTCTTTGTTGAAGGGATGCTGCAGCCTATTTCCCACAAGCAGAACACTAGATTGGCTGGACAATGGGTAGCGGTAGGATTGAAGAGAAATACAGAGGAAGACCGCTTACGTCGTTTCCAGAAATTGATGTCCACAGTTGAACAGTCGATTCCAGGTCATGAAGCCAAATACCAGAGCTGGCTGCACCTGGCACGTCAGTGGGCGGAACTTACGGCATTGAAAATTGAGGTTGGTATTTCTGAGGTTGACGGTTACGCAGAGGAGATATTGTGCCTGCAAGGCAAAATTGATTCAGCATTTATCGATTGGGTTCAGAATCGCTACAGTGGTCTGCACAATCAGCCACCGGTGCCACCTGTTATGCTTCATCATATTCCACGTTTCCTGGCGCGCATTCTTGAGGAGGATGACCAGGCCAGGGTGGCAGTCGTCGTTCTGGACGGGTTGTCTATGGATCAGTGGGTGGTTATTCGCAATGTGATGCGAGACCAACTTCCGGGATTGCATTTCCGTGAAGAAGCGGCATTTGCCTGGATACCTACGATTACGCCTGTATCTAGACAGGCCATTTTTTCCGGACGGCCTCCGATGTTCTTCCCGGGTAGCATCGAGACCACCAACAAGGAGCCTGCCCACTGGAACGCTTTCTGGAGTGATTGTGGTTTGAATCCGGTCCAGGTTTTCTATGAAAGAGGACTTGGAGACGACTTGCCGGAGGCGGTTCAGGATACTCTTTCGACCGGTCAGGTGCGTGCGGTGGGCCTGGTTGTCGATAAGGTAGATCGGATTATGCATGGGATGCAATTGGGCAACGCGGGAATGCATAATCAGGTCCGCCAATGGGCAGAACAAGGATTTCTGTGGAAACTCATGGATTTTCTCATGCATCAGAATTTTCAGGTGTTCATCACCTCAGACCACGGAAATATCGAGGCTATAGGCTGCGGACGACCGAGTGAAGGGGCATTAGCTGATGTGCGTGGTGAACGGGCGCGAATATATTCTGACCAGGTTTTGAGGATGCGTGTGAAGGAGGATTTTCCCGAAGCTGTGGTCTGGGATGCTATCGGACTACCGGAAGGCTATTGGCCTCTTCTGGCTCCGGGAAGGAAGGCTTTCATAACCGAAGGGAAGAAAACCATTGGACATGGTGGAATCTCTGTTGAGGAATTGATTGTGCCATTTGTGCGGGTAGAGCGTGCTGAAGCAGAACCTGCAATAGAGGTAGGGGATAATTGATGGAACGCAATATTCAGGTGGGTTTTAGTCAGCGGATTCAGTTGGGATGGCTTGAGCGAACCGCAGACCATGTTCTTGCAGGAGAGTCAGCCGACCGCATCAAGGCCGCACTCCAGAACCAGCTTCTTGACCAATTGTCAGTAGGGAATAACCCAGAGCGTGGAAATCGTGATAAGGCGATCACGATTCTCATGAAAATCTGGGTGAATCCCCAAAAGGCATTAAGGGAATTCCGGGATGAAGGGTTGGAATTCTTGCGGTATTTACCAAAGGAAAACCGTATTGCTGTCCACTGGGGCATTTGCATGGCGGTCTATCCGTTCTTTGCTCTCGTTGCCGAGGAAGTTGGGCGTCTGTTGCGGCTCCAGGGTGCTCTTTCCGCTGCGCAGGTGCAGCGGCGAGTCCGCGAGAAACTTGGCGAACGAGAAACGGTACATCGTGCTGCCAGGCGTATTCTGCGCTGTTTTATTGATTGGGGCGTTATAGTAGACAGCAATTCAAAGGGTATGTATCAGGACAGTCCAACGCGGATTATCGACCATGATCCAATTGCGGCGTGGCTTTACGAAGCGGTCCTGATCAGCGGTATAAAAAAAACAATGCCTATCGGATCTTTGAGGTCTTTCCCTTCCTTATTCCCATTTACCATCCCAGCTCTTGCACCTGCTTCCCTTGAGAAAGGCACAAGACTGGATGTCTACCGACACGGCCTTGATGAGGATATGGTCAGGCTTATTGTGTAGAAAAGGATGAAATACGGATGAGTTGTCCTTATGCCAATCCAAGCCCAAAGGCACTGGATACAGATTCCTTCCATCGTCTCCACCGAGATGGCAAGCAACTTATTTCAGCTTGGTTCGCCCGCGCGTATCGCGCAATCGACTGTGAAGCTGAACAATCATTTGAGCCCTTTATCTTCACATGGATCGCATTCAATGCTTGGGGTTCATGTGTTACAGGCCAGGATAGAGATAAAGAGTTGGTCCGCCGTGTCGCAAATTGCCCTTGTTTACGGGGCAAATTTATGAACCTTGTTAACGAAGACGAAAGCTTCCGGTCGATTCTCCGGTCTTTCGCAGATTCATGGCCCATCTTCAAAGCACAAGATATTCGCAAGGAGGGATACTTTGGTGCAATTTCTCGTGACAGGGATGAGGTAATCCAACACTACCGGGGAATCCCAGATGTTTCATTTGAACCGAGTTGCGCCTTCTTCCATAAAGAAAATTCGGGCACTATTCCAGTTGATTGGCCCCACTGTCTTCATACTATCTACAGAGTACGTTGCAATCTATTTCATGGTGAGAAGTCTCCTCATTCGGAGATGGATGCCCGCATAGTCAAAGGTGCTTTTGATGTTCTTGTGAGATTCCTTGCCAATGCGGAAATCATTCCTCACTACCAATAAGGACGAAAACTGATGGATGTGCCCAGCGCACTGCCAGAGCATATTAAACAGCTTATTCCGGGTGTGGATAGTTGGAATAAATGGAGGAGTGGAGATACGAATATTAGGCCCGTGCTTTGTGGCTATTCGTTCACAGATCTTGATATCCGCGATTTGACAGGTTTAAATCTGTCCCAAGCAGATTTGCGTAACTGTAATTTTGGTGATATCTCATTCCGAGGTGCCAATTTTAAGAATGCAGATCTTCGCGGTGCGGAAATGCTCAATGCAAATTGGGAAGGTGCAATTTTTGATTATGCAAATATGCAAGGCCAAACTTTGGTAAAGATGAAATTCCAAAACTGCAGCTTTGAGAATACGAACTTAACTGGGGCCTGCCTAAAAGATTCATCCTTTATCCGCGCGAAATTCCCTGGTGCTATTTTTACGGATGCATGCTTGGAAAGGGCTGATTTTCGCGGTTCAATTCTACAAAACTCAAAGTTAATAAGAACAAATCTAAAAGAAGCCAAGCTTGACCCATCGCCTCCCGATGATTCTAATCCAAATTTCCAAATTACTGATTTGAGATCTGCCTCTTTATCAGAGGCCCAATTGCATCAATGCTCTCTTTACAAAGTTAATGCTTGGCAAGTCAATTTTTTTGCGGCCGATCTTAAGGGGGCAAATTTAACTGAAGCTACTTTAACTAATGCCAAATTCGAAGGCACCAAAATCGACTACAAAACGAATTTGAGAAACATCAGATTCAGCGACCATGCAGCAATGGACGACTTTTCAGAAATGATCATCCCAGGTCGATGGGATAGGTATATTAGCTGGTCAAAACTATCTTTTATAATGCGCATTCCACTTTTCGGTGTGTCATGGTCTATCTTGATAGGATTGGTGACCGGAATCAATGTAGTCACTTGGATTAACCAACGTGTTGAGGCAAATCAAAACATAGAATTATTGGCTATTTCATGCCTGAAATCTACGCCAATCTCGGAATATATTCCTCACTCTATAGTTTTACTTCGACCCATACCTATTCCGCATTCTATTCCAATGCTACTAATCGGGATTTTGTTTCTCGCATTCGGCAGCGCATTTTATAAATTTGGCTGTCCTGATAGAATTCAAGAAGAGACAGAAACGCACTGGGTAGAGTCGCTGAATCTTCCGCGCTTGCAGTATATGGAGAAAAACTATTCGCGCCGGATATATCAAGGTTTGACTTGTTTGTTTTTCACAATTGGTGCATCCATATCGATTTTCCTTTTTGCTAAGAAGCTTCTACCTGCGTTGTTTTATTCTATACGAACATGTTGGAAAATAGTTCTCATGTTGTTTCAATAAATTAATCAATTCATCTGCAGAAGCTCTTCTTCCAATCCTTCCTCATAGAGAGCTTTGAGGATATCCTTTATCTTCCCTTTTTTTGCACGATTCTGGATGAATCCCAGCACAATGGCATCCCTTCTCTTGCCCTTCCTTGCTTCATCCTGAAGAATCCTAATCTGTTGTTCCTTCTCCTTCCTGTCTTCGTCGAATTCCGCAAGCATTCGGTCTATTCGCAGTACATAGCTTTTTTCTCTGAGTTTTACTTCTTCAAGCTCATCCTTGAGCTTTATAAGGGTGGTCTCTTCGTGTTTTACCTTCGCCCGCCTGCGGTCAATTGCAAGGAATGTGATATACTTATCGATTTCTGGAGAGGAAGGTTTGTGTCCAAGTCTTGCGTTGATTTCATCTCTTGTCCAGCCAATCTTAAGCAGGTGACAAGCCATACCAGAACGGAAATCTTTCCAGGTTGGTTTATGTCCGGTAACGCATTTGACGTGAGTTTTCCGAATGGCTCTATTGAGGAACTTCCTTGATGATGCATATCCAAAAGAAAACAGGTGTTCTTCTCCATCTAATGGTTCTAAAATGATATCCAAATATTGAACTGTCTCTTGGTAATTGGTGAGTTCTGTTCTTGGAGTTCTGCTTCTTTTTAATATGTTTTTTGGAAAATTGATTGCATATTCTGGTTGTCTGCCATCTACTGACTGTCGTTTGAAGTCTTTCCTACGAAGCCGGAGTAACGAGTTGATGTTTTCCCCGATGTCCCAGGAAAGCCATACGAGTGCCTTATACTCCACTTTATTAATAACCATCTCGATTTTGCGAAATATCTCTTCGGAAATGAACCGAACTTCACGATTTTCAGAAGGCTTATAGAATTCCAATACTTCCGCTGCTAAGTCTGCTTTGCCTGCCATTTTGAAAGGTTTGCTTTTCATGATCTTTGAGTAATAGGACATTCTATCAGCAACGGGTTTTCCCCTGCAATTCATTATCTTGCCCTCTTCAAGTCTATCATA